>OGWY01000608.1_pt1 | contig 29482 bp, 23 predicted proteins | sample 1576121 | NCBI WGS metagenome assembly OGWY01 (sample SAMEA3541543, study PRJEB24748) | human gut metagenome | biome: human gut; feature: human-associated habitat; material: faeces | place: China | collected 2012 | reverse complement strand
TTATGAAGGGAAAAGAAAAGCAGCTCACGTTATTTTGTGAGCTGCTATTTTTTATCGTCTATTTCTAAGTAAATAAATAATAGATGGATATAGGCCAGGATAATAAAGACTTTTTTGATAGGCTCTAACTTTAGTTAAAAGTAGCATACAATAAAATCTTAGAAATAAACTTATAAAGAACATAAGTTTTAATCCAGCATAGGAATCACCAAAAATCAAAATAGTTTTTCCATGTAAAAAATTAGCAAGATAACCACCTAAAAATGCGCCAGTTAGTCCTAAAACTCCAACAGAAAGAGAATAGGCTGCTGTATAAGAATCTCTATCAGGAGAAGATAATTCTAAAAGTAAGCTAAATAAAGAAAGATTTATAGCTGACCATCCTACAGCAGTTCCAATGGCATCTAACATAATTAGGCTATTAACAGTTTCTTTGGTCATTAAAAAATAAAAAATAACAACATAACTAGAAACTCCAATTCCGAAAGATAAAAGTTTTTTATAACCAATTCGTTGTACTAATTTTCCATATATAAAAAATGCGATTATAGATAATATAGCAGTTAAAGAACTAGATAATCCCAATATATTATAAGAAGCGTTTAAATCAACAACAGCAAAATAATAAAAATAAGGTTTTGTAAATTCAATAGAAAAATTCCACATTGCAATAAACATTAAAAAGTTAAAAAAATTACTATCTTTTAATGGTTTTTTTATGGAAAAACTTATTTGACTTTCTTTAAAGTTTGGTATCTCGTGAAAATAAAGTAAAATTAATGTTGTAATTGCGGCTATAGCAATAATGAAAGTTAGTACTAAAATACTAGTTTTTCCAGGGGTATAGTTTAAAGCTTTTGAAACTATGTATGAAAAAACTACCGTTGACATAGAGATTAAAGTAAATCTTCTAGAAAAAAAAGTTCCACGATCCTCTTTTTTTATAATATCTCCAACAGAGCTTGTCCATATTCCACTTACAAAAGCTGAAAAAAATGAATATATAAAAACGATTCCCACGAGAAGTCTGTAATCTATTTTATCGAAAAGAACAATGAAAAATAAAAAACACATTGGAATTCTAGCCGCAGCAGCGCTAAATAATAAAGCTCTTTTTTTTGTTTTAAAAAACTTATAATATGTTCCTAAAAAAATTTGAAGTAATTGTAATCCTAAAGGTAGAGTTGTAATAACTGATATCCAAAATGGTTCGCATTTAAAGTATAAAGCTAAAGCAGTAAGGGCAAAGCCTTGAATACCTAAAGAAAGCATATTGGCACTCATACCCTCAACGGTAATAAGGAATTTATTTTTATCATAAGAGTCACGAAACATAAGTAATACCCCCTGTTAATAAAAACAGGTAATGTTAGTTAACACCACCTGTTTTAATTTGTATTTAATCGATTGGAATAGAAGTTGTTTCTGGTTTTTTTGTTTCATCTTTAGGAATTACAATATTAAGAATTCCATCATTGAAAGATGCTTTTATTTCGTTTTCTAAGCAATTTTTTGGCAAAGTCATTTTTCTTTCAAAAGAACTAGCAGAAAACTCTTTTTTAAAATAAGTTTTATTTTTCTCTTCTTTGTTTTCCTCTATTTTGTAAGAAAGAGTGAGAGTTCCTTCAGTAATGTTTAACTTTAAATCCTCTTTTTTAATTCCAGGAACACAGACATCAATTAGATATTCTTTTTCGTTCTCTGATATGTTAACTGCAGGAAAAGATTTTTTAAAAGGATTTTGTAGTTTATCTTCGTCAAAAGGATCCGATAAAAAATTAGAAAACCAATCAGTTTTTTTAATTAAACTCATAATAAAAACCTCCTTTAAAAATATAAAGAAATTTATAGTTTGTATTAACATCTACTAAAAAAAAATAAGATTCCTTTTAAATTTAAAAGGAAATAAAAAAGTAAAAATGAAAAATAGAAAAAAGGAGATGATAATATGAAAATAAAACCAATAATAGGAATTTCAGGAAGTATTATAGTTGATAGCAGTGGAAATTTTCCAGGGTATGAAAGATCGTATGTAAATAATGATTATGTAGAATCTGTAATTCGAGCTGGTGGAGTGCCATATATAATACCAGTGACTGATGATGAAGAACTGATAAAAGAATATACAAAAAATATAGACTGTTTAATATTATCTGGTGGGCATGACGTAAACCCTTTATTATGGGAGGAAGAACCTATAAAAGAGTTAGGGGAAACTTTTCCTAAAAGGGATAGATTTGAATTTCTTTTAATTGAAAATATGTTAGAAGAGGAGAAACCGATTTTAGGTATATGTAGAGGAGAACAGATATTAAATGTATATTTTGGTGGAACTCTTTATCAAGATTTGAGTTTAAAAAAAGGTAGTAATATCCGACATAATCAAAAATTAAAGCCTGATTTAGAGACACACACAGTAGAAATTGAAAAGGAATCATTATTATATGAGATATTAAAAAAAGATAAAATTTTAGTAAATAGCTTTCATCATATGGCGATTAAAGATGTAGCAGTAGGAATGAAGGTTACAGCTTTTTCTAAAGATGGTGTTATTGAGGGAATTGAAATGAGAGAAAAGAATATACTAGCTATTCAATGGCATCCTGAGATGCTTAGTAAAACAAATGGTTTAATGCAACGGCTATTTAATTATTTTGTTAGCATTTCAAATAAGGAGTAGTTATGAAAAATAAACTAGGATTTTGGAGTATTGTTTTATTAGGAATAAATTCAATAATAGGATCAGGAATATTTTTATTACCAAATAAAGCATATAGTTTAGTGGGAACTGGAAGCATTTTTGTAATTTTATTTGATATGGTATTAGTTCTAAGTATAGCCTTATGCTTTGCAGAAGCTAGTGGGATGTTTAAAAGGAATGGAGGACCATATATTTATGCAAAAGAGGCTTTTGGAGAATTTGTAGGATTTGAAGTAGGATTTATGAAATGGGCTATTGCTATAATAGCTTGGGCTGCAATGGCAGCTGGATTTGTTCAAGCTTTAGGCGACGTATGGGAACCAGCTAAGGATACGATGACTAAAGATATAATAATAGCTATAATTATATGTGGTTTAGGATTTGTTAATATTTTGGGTGTTAAAATATCAAAATTATTAAATAATATAATAACTTTAGGAAAATTAATTCCTTTAATTATATTTATAGCAGTTGGTATTTTTTTTATAAAAGGTAGTAATTTTATACCTTTTGGCATTTCAACAACATCAGAAGAGATAAATTTTGCGCCAGCGGCATTACTGATGTTTTATGCTTTTACAGGATTTGAATCTATTGCTGTAGCAGCGGAAGATATGCATAATCCAGAAAAAGATCTACCTGTAGCTACTATAACTGTTATGCTTATAGTATCGATTTTTTATATTTTAATTTTGATGGTTTCAATAGGTGTTTTAGGAAAGGATTTAGCAACTAGTTTAACTCCAATAGCTCAAGCAGCAGGAAATTTTATGGGAGAAGCGGGTGCTTTATTAATAACAGCTGGAACTTTAGTTTCGATAGGTGGGATAAATATAGCAGCTTCTTTTGTTACACCAAGATGTGGAGTAGCTTTGGCAGAAGATGGGATTTTACCTAGAGTTATAGCAAAAAATGGTCGATACGGAACTCCGACTACAGCTATAATAATAACAGTTATATTAGCTCTTTTAATAGCTTTATCAGGAAGCTTTGTAAAACTAGCAGCAATTAGTGTAATATCAAGATTTGTTCAATATTTACCAACTTGTTTAGCAATTCCAGTATTAAGAAAGAAGAGACCAGATTTAGTAAGAACATTCAAAGTTCCTTTTGGTCCAGTAATTCCAATTTTTGCTATTGTAGTTAGTTGTTGGTTAGTTTATAATTCAGATTTAGAAAAGATTTTAATAGGATTAGGAGGGCTTATTTTAGGTGTACCAATCTATTTCTTTATGAAAAAATATGCAAAGTAAAAAAGAACTCTCGATTAAGAGAGTTCTTTTATTATAAGTTCTACAGGACAGTGATCAGACCCCATAATCTCATTATGAATGTTAGCTTCTACAATTTTATCTTTTATTTTATTAGAAACTACAAAATAATCAATTCTCCAACCTGCATTATTTTTTCTAGCACTAAATCTATATGACCACCAAGAGTATTTTTCAATAGCATCTGGGTGTAAATATCTAAAACTATCTACAAATCCACTTTCAAGCAGTTCGCTAAATTTATTTCTTTCCTCAATAGTGAATCCAGCATTTGTTTTATTAGATTTTGGATTTTTTAAGTCAATCTCTGTATGAGCAACGTTTAGATCTCCACAAAGAATAACAGGTTTTTTAGAATCTAAATCTAAAAGATAGCTTCTAAAATCATCTTCCCAAGTCATTCTATAATCTAGTCTAGCTAATTCAGTTTGAGAGTTAGGAGTATAAACATTTACTAAATAGTAGTCTTTAAATTCTAAAGTAATAACTCTTCCCTCTTTATCATGATGATCTATTCCAATATCATATGATACAGAGATTGGATTTTCTTTAGTAAATATAGCAGTTCCAGAATATCCTTTTTTTTCAGCGTAGTTCCAGTAACAGTTATATCCTTCTGGATTAAAATCAACTTGTCCCTCCTGAAGCTTTATCTCCTGTAAACAAAAAATATCAGCATCAACTGAATTAAAGTATTCTAAAAAATTCTTTTGAAGAACAGCTCTAAGACCATTAACATTCCAAGAAATCAATTTTTTCATATATATAACCTCCATGTTGTTAGTTCAAAATTACCTACTAGTGATTATATCATAAAATAAAAAAATAAAAAAAATAAAAAAGTTTGTTGACATAAATAATATTTTATGATACTATAATTATGTAGCGAGCAACCAGCTACGAAAACAAAATAGTTCGGAATATAGCGCAGTCCGGTAGCGCACCTGCCTTGGGAGCAGGGGGCCGCAAGTTCGAATCTTGCTATTCCGACCATTATGGGGTGTCGCCAAGCGGTAAGGCAACGGACTTTGACTCCGTCATGCGTTGGTTCGAATCCAGCCACCCCAGCCATTTGCCTAGATAGCTCAGTTGGCTAGAGCACCCGGTTCATACCCGGGCGGTCGAAGGTTCGAATCCTTTTCTAGGCACCATTTGAAATTTAAACTCTGTAAAAAGAGTTTTTTTTATTTTTTGTAACTTTATAATAAAAAATCTACCAATATTTCTATCAGTAGATTTTAGTGATTCAATATAAGTTGTAAAACTATATCATCTAATTTATCTTTATTGTTTTTTATAAATTCATAAGCATCATGAGAAAGGTTTTCGATATTATCTTTAGATTTATTGTCGAGCTCTAAAGAAGCTTTGTATAATCTAGGATTTAATCTATAGTAGTTCCATTTATTTTTAGATGAATCAAATATTTTTCTCAAAACGAAATCATCTGTATTAGATTGTGCTGAGAAAAGAATATCGATAATAGGGACTACCCATTTTGCACCACCTTTAGTTTTAAGGTGTTCATAGTTTTTGTACCCTTCTTTTTTACCTGTTCCAATAGAGATAAGAATCATGTCATCAGATCCAGGAAAAGATGGCTTATCCTCTTTTAGATGTTTTTTAAAATCAATATTTCTAGCTTCAGCATATGCAATAAGAGCTGGATTGTTAGCAAAAATTCCTCCATCAATACAATTATAAATATCATCATTTAGAGATATTAATCTTTTAGCATTAAAATAAACAGGAGCTGATGAAGTGGCTATAACAACATCTTTTAGTTTGAAATTTTTCAAAGGTTTTCTTTTAGCGTTTAAACTATCAAAAAATATTTCTTTAGCTCTAATTAAGTCATAAGAGGTTGACATGAAAGGTTTTACGGTATCACTTAAATTGATATCTCCAAATAGGGATTCTGCTAGTTCTTCAAGAGCTTTTGTAGAGTATTTAGGACGAAGGATTCCACCAAAAGATGAAACCCTTCTTATTATATTTTTTTTAAAAATTTTATCTCCACAATTTTTATAAAGCTCTACAATTTCTTGAGCACTATGATAATTAGGTGATGTATAAAGGGCTCCAAGAATACCACCAGTACTTGTTCCTACTATTAAATCAAAATATTCATGAAGATATACTTTTTGTCCTACCTTTTTTGAAATTTCATTTTCCAAGTATTCGCAAATAATAGCTGGAATAATTCCTTTTACACCACCACCATCAATAGATAAAATTCTAAGTTTTTTCATAAAATTACTATTTAATAATAGGTGCTAAAGCATTTTTAAATTGCCAGTTGTGATATTTATCCCAATCGATACTCCAAGTCATGAATCCTTTGACATTAGAATACCCTCTTCTTTGAACTTCTCTCCAAGCTTCAACAAAAACATTCATGTCGTTAATTGCACCAGTTCCAGCAGCTCCAACACCAGATGGTAATCCAATAGCTAAAATCTCCTCTGGAATAGGACCAATAGGGAATAGTTGTGCATATTGTCCTCCCCATGCAGGACCGTCGTGTCCTTTAATAAGAGCTTCAGTAAACTCAGGAATGAATCTAGCTTGATTTTTACAATCAATAGCTACTCCACTACCATCAAATGGATAAACACCAGTTCCAGGAGCATTGTAGTATTGAGGGTGTATTGTTGTTATTAAATGTTTTGTTTCTCTAATAAGATCAATATATAAACTTCCGAATCCAGTGCTTATTAAATAAGCAACTTCAGGAGCCATAGAATAGATAAAGTTAGGATCTTTAGCTCTAAAGTATTCAATAATTTCTTTTATAGCTTGAACAACGTGTGATGTTCCATTTTGAGCACTTTGTCCTTCAAGGTCTACGTCAAATCCATTAAATCCATACTCTTCAATGATATTAATAACACCATTTTTAAAGATTTCTTTATCTGAATCTGATTTTATATGGAATACACCATTTTGTCCACCAACAGCGATAATAACATTATGTCCTTTGGCTTTCATTCTTGCAACTTTTTCTTTAAATTGAGCTTTTGTAACAGCTTTACTTGCCTCTGGATCAAAAACAGGTGTTAAGTAGTCGTTAGCATGTTCGATAAAAGATACAACTATTGTATCGTACTCAGTTGGAGTTTCTTCAAGGTCGATATATGATGTAGGACCATTTCCTCCCCATGAAGACCAATAACCAATTAAAGATTTTTTAGAACTTCCTGTTGACTCTTTTGTTATTGTAAGTATATTTGTTTGGTAATATGTTATAGTTGAAGCATTTTTTCCAGCAAATACTAATTGAACAGTATTATTTCCAGTTAGCAGTGGCAGTGATGTAATTTCAAGTGAAACATTAACCATAGAAGATCTTCTTGTAAACTCTACAGGTTTTGTAGCAGATTTAAATCCATTAACATAGATTGCATATTCAGTATGAATATCTAAAGATGGAATTGAAACTGTTCCTAAAAGTTGAGTGTTATCTCCATTTAAATAGATTGCCTCTACATCTGTTGCTCCAATTAAAGGTAATCTTTCTGGAAAGTTTACAGTTGGAACTTCAGGATCAACTGGTGGATCAACAGGAGGTTCAGGATTTGTTCCTCCACCTTCTACAGTTTCACCGTTTATAATAAGAGTTATTGGTTGTCCGTTTAAAGTAGCGTTAGAAGCAACTTTAGTATCAAAAGGAGCACCAGTACCATTTATTCCATCAATTTTAAAAGATCCATTAGGTCCTAAATTAAAGTGAGGAGCACCAGACCAATCTGATCCAGAAGTTATAGATATTCTATTACCAGTTTTAGAAGCATTAATCTGCCACTGAGAAAGTCCAGCCGCAGGAGAATCAAAACTTAATTCCCATTTGCCACCGTAGTTTTCATTTGAATGAGATATTAATTCCATAGCAGCACTAAATCCATTGTTCCAAGACTGACTTGAAGTGAATTTTAATGTAGCTACATTGTCACCAGCTGGTGGAGGAATAATAACATCTTCTTTAATTGTAACTAAGTTTGATGATTTTGTTATTTGCTCTAATGATTGAGCGCCTCTATAAGAGAAGATAGCCTCAACAATATAATCTCCTGGAGTTAAAATAGTAGAGAAACTAATAGTTTCCATAGGAGTAGTAGTTGTTTTTTGTTCAATAGTATTTCTAACAGAAGTTTTTAAGTTATATGTAACCTGAGTTATTCTATTTTGAGAATCAGATATTGATTTTGTAACAACAGAAGCTTTTTTCTCTGTAGTAGTTAATTCAACATTTCCTATAGTAGGTACTATAATTTCTGGCTCAACAGGGGGCTCTGGAGTAATAGTATCTCCATCTAAATCAAATATATTTTTTTCAACATTTGAAAGTAATTCTTTAATTTCGAAAAAGTATATAATAGATGACTCCATATTTAAGCTATTTATTTTATTTTTTAATTCTATTAATTGGATATTTAAAGATTCAAGTTCGTTACCTGCATCAACAAATCTCTTTTTTAAATTGTTATAATGATTTAAAACATTTGTAAAATGTGATTTTATATTTTGTATTTCTAAAGTATTCATTGCACACTCCTCGTTAAATTATAGTGTAGCTTCTTTCCAAGCTTCATTTGATGATGGTGGTTGATCCCATGCAGAAACATACCAACCATTAACATAATATTTACCATTGTAGTAAACTTTCGTATTTGAATTTGGGTAACTCATTGATTCATGCCAAACTTGAGTACCATTATAAATTCCAGAATCTGCTGAAAAAACTAATGGAGAAACCTCTGTGTTTGTATTGTTATAAATTTGAAAAGCTTTAGTAAAAGCTAGCTCTTCTTGAGTTAAACCAGTAGAGTCAGGACCGTTAACTTCTGAACCATTATTTGCTTTATCTCTATTTGCAGACCAGAAAGTTATCATTCCAACATTTTTAGTTTTACAAAAATTAATAACAGGAGTAACATCTTCTAAGAAAAATGTATTAAAAGCTCCAGTGTCATTTATTCCAATCTCAGGACAGATTCCAATCATAGCCCAAAGTTCATCATCAGTTTTTGTAATTCCATTATTACTATAAAGAGTTCTTAATTGTGAATGAAGGTTTGTCATAGCTGAAATTGCTTGTTCTGCCATATTTCCAGAGTAAGCACCACCATAGCACATAGCCATTATATTGACTCCTTCAATTTCAATACCTTTTTTTATAGCATCATCAACTAAAAGAAGTTCATCTTGATTTAAACCATAAGGCATAACAGGAAGTGTGAACCAAATTCCAACGTATTTATCTTCAGCTTTTAATTCATCTTGTAAAAGCTTTATAGCCATATGGTTTCTTTTATTCTCTTCACAAGTTTCATTACCAGAAGTTCTATTGTGTTCCATATCGAAATCAACTCTATTTAAATTCCAGTTATTTATGATTGATTTGTATTTGTTTTTTAAGTCTTGAATATCTGTAATAACTTCATTTAAGTAGGGACCGTTAAGTCCTCCAAAAGATATACAAACATCTCCACCCATAGATCTTAATCTTTCTATATCTTGCATAAGTCCAGCATTAGTTCCTTTGTTGCCAGGTAAATTTATATTTCCTGCCCAAGCGGGATTCTTGTTAGAGTCTGCAGTTATAAAGCCTAAATTATAAAACTGAACACCAGTTATTTTAGATTTGTCTGCTAATCCAAATTTAGAATTAACGTCATCTCTAGCAGCATCTACAAAAGGAGCAAAAATACCTCTAGGCCATTTTTTACTTGGTGTAGGTTCAGGATCCGGAGTTGGATCTGGATTAGGATCTGGGTTAGTTGTATTTTCTTTGATAGTTATAGTATTAGATTTCAATAAAATTTCACCAATTCTAGAACCAATATTATATTTACAATTACAGTTGAAGAAATAGTTTCCATCAGTAACATTTGCAAATTGAATATGTTCAAAAGGATTGGTATTAGTGATTGTTTCAATTGAAATATTATTTGAGTTTTTTAATGTATATACTACTTCAGTAATTGCAGAATCTTTATCTACAATTTTAGTCAGTAAACCTTTTGGAGTACTTTCAAAAGCTGTTAAAGCTGCACAACAAATACTAGGAACTTCTTTATCAACTAATTGAACTATAACTGTATTTGATTTGATAGTTTTACTTTGAATAACCTCATTATCTCCATCGTAGTAATAAGTTGCTATAAAGTAAAAAGATCCATGGTCTCTGAAGTTAAAATCTACATTAAACATAGATTCAGGTAAAGAGATATGTACCACTTCGTTAGTTTCAGATGATGATTCTTTGTATAATCTATATTCAACACTGTTTAATCTAATTTCAGGATCAACAATATCTTTTAAAGATCCAGTTAAAGTAAGACCATTATCTTCTAAAATAGCAGTTCTAATTTCAGGAATTACAATTTCAGGAACTTCAGGTTCACTTACTTCGATTATATGTTCTAAATCGAAAATCATTTTTTCAACATCATAAGCGAGAGCTTTTATTTCGAAAAAATCATTGATGCTATTAGCACTATTTAGATTCTTTGATAAATTTACTAAAAGTTCTAATTTATTTTTTGTCATATTATATTCTGGATTTGATGAAACAATATCCATTATTAGGTTCATACTTGTCTGAAGAGTCTTAAACTTGTCAAAAAGTGATGAAATTTTACTTTTTAAGTCATTGACTTGAAAATCTAGTTCGTTATTCGAATTCAAAATAGATTGACCTCCTAGTTTTTTATGGTTATTTATACTAATTCCATAGATTGAAATTATTATTTTAATAAAAAGAAAAAATATTTCAAAAGAATTTAAAATTTATGATAAGTGAATTTATATTAACATAACTGGATTAAAAATTCAAACTAAAAATAAATAAAATATAAAACCTTATTTAAAGGGGTAAAAAGCTAGTGAAAATGTACGAAAAAAAAATATATATAAATTTTTTTAAAAATATTGTTGATTATTTCAAATAAAAACTGTATTATATTTTCATAAATGTTTAAAAATGTAAAATATAGTTTAATTTTAAGGGCTATGTTTTGAATTATATTTTAAAAAGAAAAAAGAAAACATGATAAGTGAAAATATTTAAAGATATTTTTATAATGAAAGGAGATAGTATGTTCTTTAATAAGAAAAATAAAGAGCTAAAAAAAGAAGTTGCTAATCTAACTGCCATAAATAAAGAATATGAAGAAAAATGTGAATATTATCAAGAGAAATATTTACAAATAAAAACAGAATATGTTGAAGCTCTGAAAAGAAACGAAAACTTTAATAATGCTTTTAGAGAAAGCTTTTCAGAATTATCTTCAAAATTAATATCGGTAGAGATTACACTTTCTAAATTAGAAGAAAAAAATAAAGAGTTTTCTAAAACAGAAACTTTAGTAAGAAAATTTCAAGATCTTGAAGGTGATCTAATAAAATTATCAAGAGAAATTGGAAGATTATCAACATTTTTAGAGAAACACACAAATTTTAATAAAGAAACATCAACTTATCAAGCAAATCTTGAGAAATCATATAGAATGTTTAAATAAAAATTTATTAAATGGAGGACAAAATTGCAAATGAAAAGAACAAATAATGATTTATTTCCTGTTGTAGATAAAGAACAAGAGTTCCAAAAAATATATAACAACACGATAGAAAAAGTTAATTTTATAAATAGCAAGTATTCAACTATTCATAATGGAGTTGCTTGTGAAGAGTTAGATCCAATGATTGAAAAGATGAATAACTTCGTATTAAATCTTAGTAGAGTAACAAAATTAGAAGAGTATCTTTCTTTTAAATTGTTAGTACAAAATATTTTAAAACTTCTTGGAGAGTGTAATCACGAAGGAACACTACCACCTATTCCAGAGTTAGAACCTACAGTTTTAAGTGCTATTTTAAAAAATATAAATAAAAATTTAACAGGAGAATTGACTTTAGGTGAAAATGCACATTTAATAACTTCTGTTGAATATGAGTTATATAAAAATAATACAAGAGTAGAGAAAATTACAACTAATTCAGGAGCTCAAATTGCAAACTTTGCATCAAATACACCTGGAACATATCAATTTATAGCAAAATACTATTGGGCTGATAAATTTAAACAGATTACATCAAATACAGTTGTAGTGGAAGAGGATGTAATAATACCTCCACCAGTTGAAGGAGATTTCCCAACAACATTACCATATTCAAATTTATGGGCACATACAGTTAACACAAATGGAAATTACGAGATAACACTTAATAATACTTGGGGAGTTATTGATAGTAAATTAGCTGTTTACTTAGATGGAGAGTTAACAGAAGTATTAGCAACAAACTTTACAGCAGGAAACAAAGGTTCAGCTAAAAATACAGTGCTAGCTTCTAAATATCCTTCAAACAAAGATTTAAAATTTGTTTATAGAGTTACATATGTAAGAGATGAAAAAACAAATGATAAAGTTGTAGTTTATTATAAGAGTACAACAGGTACAATTGAAGTGGCAACTCCAGATGGAGGAGTAAAATATTGTAAATATCCAGAGTGGAGTCCAGAAATCGAGTATGGAGCAGCTACAAATAAAATAGTGTTTTATCAAGGATTCCACTTTAAACATACAGGATGGGCTTCAAAAGGAGATTCGCCTAAATTAAATGGTGATTGGTCACCATGGACAAAGCTGTCAACAGCAGAAGAGAGCGCAATTGCTTGTCCTGGAAATCACTTAATGGATTCAGCAGGAACAAAACCAAATGCTCATTTAGAGCCAATGAATATCTCAGAAGTTGAAGGTTTAGGATCTCCAATGGAAAAGATGCATATAACTTATACTCCAGAGTGGGGGAAATGGGGAGGAAGAAAGTATACTCCAAAAATAACTCCATGGAATAAAATATCTCATATGCAATATGCATTCGTAGATGTAATTCCTGATTATACAGGAAAGTTCTTTACAGACAAAGATGATATATCTCATTTAGCTCAATCAGCAAGAGATGCGGTTAATGGTGCAGGAAGCTTAAATGTTTCTCCAAATATATTTGATCCAGGTGCAGCGTTCTCAGCTTACGGTGGAACAAATGCATTTATGACAGAGTACAATGATATGTGTAAAAAATATCCATATGTTAAACCAATTGCATCACTAGGTGGATGGTCAAGATCAGCATTCTTTAGAGATGCAGCTCAATCAAATAAAATAGATCATTTCGTTAAGAGATGTATTGACTTTATAAGAGAATTTAACTTTGCTGGAATAGATATTGACTGGGAATTCCCTTGTTCAAGAAGAGATGCAGACTTAGTTGATAATAAAAATGACTTAGGAACACCAAGAGCAGCTGACGATGAGGAAGTACTATTCACTAACTTAATGAAAGCATTAAGAGGAGCTTTAGATAAAGCAGGACAAGAGGATGGAAAATACTATTTCTTATCATGTGCTATAGTATCAGGAAAAACTCATATTAAAAAGAGTGGAATTGGAGTGTGGCATCCAACTTGTGACTTTATTAGTTACATGACTTACGATGTACATGGAGCATTTGATCCAATATCAAATCACCAATCATATTTATTCCAAAATACAAGTGAGCCATTAGTAGAGACAAATCCACAAGATAACGCAATGTCGATTAAGGATTTAATTGATTATGTAACAACAACTTATGGAGTACCAGCAAATAAATTAACAGTTGGAGCACCGTTTTACTCAAGAGGATGGTCAGGAATATTTATGCCAAGTTCAGGTTGGCCTACAAATATGCCAGGATTATATGTAAGAACAACTATTGATCCAGCTGCAAGTGAAACAAAAGGATGTTCAGCTCCAGGAACAATGGACGGAGGAAGAGGAGCAGGAGTTTTACCTCTACATCATTTAAATAAATTAATTAAAGGGGAAAATGTATCAGTAAGAACTTTAGATATGAATGGTCCAGCTAACCCACACGCAGGAACTATATTAAAGGGATCAGATTTCCAATACTATTATGATGAGGCTGCTCAAGCACCTTATTTATATAATCAAACTGCTGGAATTTTCTATACATTTGAAGATGAAAGATCAGTTGAAACAAAGTGTCAATGGATTGTTGATAATAACTTAGCAGGATTAATTTCATGGGATATTGCAATGGATGATTATGGTATTGATATGCATAGTTCAGAAGCAACATCAGCTTATCCAACATTATACCAAGCAGAGCATTTATTAACATCAGTAATATTTGATAAGTTTAAAGCAAACTCATTAAGATTAAACTATTTAAATAAAATAGCTAGAAGATAATAAAACAATTAAAGGGGAGGGAACTCCCCTTTAATTATATAAAAATCAAAATAAGGGAGTTTAAATTATGAAAAGAGATGGAAATATATTTGATCTTGTTGACAAAAATACTATTACTGCATCATCTAACATATCTATCTGGAGTGGAAATGGTCCTGATTTAATTTTAGATGATAGTGAAGATACACTGTTTCATTCAAATCAATATTCTGTTGATGGATATGGGGATGTTTATTTTAAGTTTGAAGAACCAAGAGTTATAAATAAGATAGAATTTTTAACAAGACATCTAAATTCTAATAATGGAAGAATTGATCAATATGAAATTTTATATAAAAATGGAAATTTTGATGCAAGTTGGATTTCTATTTATCAATCAGAAATAACTGCAGAAAAAGGGTGGAAAATAGCAGAGTTTCAAGATGTTTTAGTTTCAGAAATATGCATAAGAGTTCATAGAAGTTATGGTAATTGGATAGTAATGAATGACATAAAGTTTTATTTGAATATAAATGTAGAAAATGATTTGAAAAATATTTTTGAATCATTGGAGTGTTTAGCAGTAAAATCTCAAATAAGATTAAAAGAGATAAGTATATTAAAAGATAAATATCAAGATAATTTAGAAATGGTCAATTTACTTAATGTAGGTAGATATCTGTGGCTTAATAATAATGAAGTAAGCAGAAAAAAATTAAAGTTTATAAAATCTGATGTTAATAAGGAAGAATATTTTGCGGCTTTAAAAATAAAGCAAAATTTATCAATAATACCAACAGGAATAACTTTTAAAGCTAAAAAAGAATATTTAATTATTTCAATAGAAGATATCACTTTATATATTGTTGATAACTTTGAGAACCTAAGGAATAAAAAAATAGAGATAAAAAAAGGTGTAAATACAGTATATTTAAAAGAAGATACAGCAGAAATATTTTTGATAGATACTATTGATAAAAATATTGAAATGGTTATATTTAATGCTGATTTAGTAAAGAATTATACTGCAGGAAAAGTTGAATATAAAGAATTTTTTAAAGAAAATACTAAGGAATTAGGATTAGTTGAAGGTAAAAATTTTATTTGTCAGTTAAATAGAAAAGAGATTGAAAATTTATACAATGAGTTTGAATTTTTACAAAGTATTGAAAATTTAGATACAATATTAAATTATATATACTTTTTATTAAATAGAAATGAGTATTATCATGTTTCACCATTTAAAAGAGTTTTAATTCAAGGTGTAAATAATAATATAGTTGAGCAAAAAGACACACAAGATGGAAGTTATACTCTGTTTGGTGGAATGTCTAGATTGATGTTTAATAAAACAATTGAAGAGCTTGCCAATCCAAATTTTTGTAGAGTCATAGCAAAAGATTTTATAGGTGAACATGAGGGAAATACAGCTGTTCAAGAACTATTAGTTTTCTTATTAACAAAAGAACTAGAATTTAGATATTCAAGAGTAATGATAATTCCAGAGGATAATCAAAAAGCATTGTGGATAAAGCTAAGATTATTTTTTAATAGTGATAGATTTTTACCAAACTTATATAAAAAACTTCAAGCTCATAATTTTGAGGGAGCTACAAATCATTTAGAAAAAATTGTTTTATGGATAGTAGAAATATTACAAAGAGATGTATCTAGATATTTTATTGAAAATGGATATGATATTTCAAGTGAAATATTATCTCAGTGTAATGAATATCCAGAGCTAGCAATTGATTTAAATAGAGTTAATTTTTCAAACTATAAAGAGTTGATTGAAGAAGAGATAGTTATAATAAATGAAAATTACAAGAGAAATTTAGAAGGAAATATTTAAGGGGGAAAGATGAGTTCAGAAATAACTTTTATCAGAAATGGAAATGCTCCTAGCAGTAATAATTTTAACTTAAAGTTAAGCTCAAATTCTATAATAAAAAATTTAATAATAGAAAGTCAAAATAATATTTTTCCAGAAGAATTAAACTTAGAATTTAAAGATTTTATAGGAAATAATATAAAATTGAGAGCAAATAAATTAAGAGAGATGGGAAATATACAGGAGTGGGAAGTAGACCCAGTTTTAACAGATTTAGTAAAAGTTAAAATTGGTGAGTCAGAAGCCTCAATAATAAATGTAACTCCAGTTTTAACAGATATAAAACCATACTATGCTCAGAGTGATGTTGATACAAGAATACCTAAAAATGAATTTGAAATAACTTCAGTTAACAATGGAGTTGAGATAGAATTAAAAAATAGCAAAATAATAGATAGAATAAAATTAAATAAAGATATTGCAAATTTAGAGATTTTTTATAGTCCTGGGGAGGGACAAACTTGGATATCTTTAACAAAGATACCTGTTAGTGAAACTTTAAAAATTCATCCAGTAATGGCAAAGAAATTTTTATTAGTTGGAGAAGGAGATACACAACTTTCAAAAGATGAAATTGAAATTTTTATGTTTAATTATTTAAGTGTAGAAATTGAAAATCTATTTTTAAATGAAGAATATACAGAGTTAAAGCCTGAGGTAACAATAGAAAGAGTTATCGAATTACAAAAGAAGACAAGTTTAACACAAGAGTATATAGATAAACTATCTATTGCTAAGAATATTCTAATTGGAGGAATGATGGGAGAAATTATTGAATATGTAAGCAATGAGTTTAAAGTAGTTGAAAGTTTTAACTTTATAACTGAAGAGAGTATATATCGTGTTAGAGCTACGTATCTAGATAAATATGGGAATGAGAAAAGTATAGAAACAGAAAATATTTCTGAAAATAAAATAGTAACTTTTGAAAAGTTTTATGCAAAAGATATAGTTTTTACAATTTTTGCATCAGCAGATATAACGAATGCAGAGATAATCGAGAGAGAAATAAATCAAGATGATTACTATGCTCAAAGAGATATTGATACAAGAATTGATAAAAGTAGATTATTAGCTAGTTCAGGTTGTGGAGTTTATGGAAATTTAGGAGCAGATAGAGCTATCGATGGAGACGAAGCTACAAATTTTCACAGTAATGAATATAGTAGTATTGGATATGGGGATTTCTATTTAAAAAATTCATTACCTAAAGTTATAGATAGAATAAATATTTTAACAAGACCAAACTCATTAGGAAGAATTGATAATTATAAGGTTTTATATAAAGAGAGATCTTCAGAAGAATGGTTAGAAATAGCAGAATCTATAAATGAAGGTGTATCTGGAAATTGGAGAAATATAAAATTTAATCCAGTTTTTGCATCAGAAATATGTATTAGAGTTACAAGATCCAATGATAATTTTGTAATCATCTATGAGATGGATTTATTTGAATATAACAAATTAAGTGATACTTTGAAAGAGTTATTTATCGATACAGAATGTACTCAGTTAAAAGAAACTGTAACATTGGAGATGCTAGATGAGATTGAATCTCGTTTAGGAACTACAGAGGAGTATTTAAATCTATTTAAAGATGCAAAAGCGTTATACATTAATCAGTTAGAACCTTATAAATTTCAAGTTCAAACAGAGAATAAAAGTGTAATTTCAACACTGAGATTAAGTAATATAGGAAGAGTTTTAAAAGGGCAAATAAAATATATAGATGAACATGGATATGAAAAATTTTCGAATTCACTAAAAATAGAGGAGAATAGTAGTGAAACTACGATAGAATTTGAAAAGTTTTATAGTAATAGTTTTGAGTTATCTTTATATGGACCAATAGAACAAAATGGAAGTATTGAAGTTATAGAAATTCCACAAGATGAATTTTATGCAAATGAAGATATAGATGTAAGAATTGATAAATCAATAATTACTGCTAAAAGTTTATGTGGTCAATACTCAAATAATTCTCCAATATATGCAATTGATAATAATTCAGAAACTACATTTCATAGTGCAGACTATAGAAATTATGGTACTGGAGAGTATGGAGATTTTACTTTAGAATTAGATAATGTAAAATTAATAAATAGGGTAAAGTTTCAAACAAGATCTTCGTATAATGGAAGAATAAAAGCATATGAAATTTTATATAAAACAAGTAGTACTGAAGAGTGGAAAAAGGTTTACGAACAATTGGCAGAAGAAAGTGGAGATTTTAGAGAGGCAGCATTTAAACCAGTTTTAGCATCAGAAATATGTATTAGAGTAACAGATGGTCATAATTATTTCGTAGTTTTTCATGAAATAGATTTATTTAAATATAATACTTTAGAGGAAAAAATTTCAAATCTTTTTACTGATGAAACACAAACTGTTATAAAAGATAGTGTAACTTTAGAGGATATTGAAAATTTAGAAATTGGATTGATAACAGAAAGTTATATAAATACTTTGAAAAAAGCAAAAGAATTATATATTGATTCTTTGATACCAGAAGAGTTTGAAGTTCCATTAAGTGAGAATACAGTTTTAGATGAAATTGTATTTGTGTGTGAGCAAAGAATATTGAGAGTGTGTTTATCATATGAAAATTCATTGGGAAAAAATGTAGTAATAAGATGTAATCCAGTGATAGATGAAGAAAATATAACACTAAATTTTAGAAAAATTTTGACTAAAAAAGCAAAAATTTTAATGTACGGCGCTGATAGAATACATAAAGTAAAAAATAATAGTTATCTATTATCAGAGTTTTGTATAAATGAAGATATTGATACAAGAGTAAGCGTTGAAAATTTACAAGTTTCATCAAATAATGAAGATTCATCTTATCCATTAACAAATATGTTTGATAAAGATATCGATACAAGATTTCATAGTAGAAATTATAATGATTATGTTCAGGTAAATCTAAAGTTAGATAAAGAATATCTAATTGATAGATTGAGACTTATAAGTTTTAGAAGTAATACTTCTGGACTTATTAATAAATTTAATGTATTAGTGAAAGATTTAAATCAAGAGAACTGGATTGAATTTGGAAGCTATGATGTTGAGTCTTATAAAAACGAGTGGTTAATGGTTGAAAATATACCTTATTTAACTGATGAAATATGCGTAAGAGTTGAAGATTCAGTTAATAAATGGGTTATAATAAATGAATTAGAACTATTTATACATAATTTACTAGAAGATAGTATAAATAATCTTTTTGAAGATTCAAATTTTGTAAGTTTGAAACCTGAGATAAAATATGAAGAAATTTTAGAATTAGAAAAAAAATGTCTTGTAACAAAAGAATATAAAGAAAAAATAAAAAAAGCTAAAAATATTTATTTAAAAAGAATACAACCTATTTCTTTTAAAATAAAAAATAATAGTTGTGAAATATTAAATTCTATTGATGTTTTACTTAGGGAAGAGGCTGATTTCATATATGATATAAAGTTATTCTTTAAAAATCATTTTTCTGAATTAGAAGAGATTGAGGAAAAAATTATAAGTTTAAATGAAAATGGAAAAATAAAGGTACAGTTTTCAGAAATATTTACAGATGAATTAAAAGTGGAAGTTTATATAAATGAATATGAAAAATGGAAAATAAATTGTATTCATTTAGGGGAAGTTGAACAAAGTTTATACTATAATTTAACAGATACTTCAAATAATTATCCAATAGAGAAAATAGAACTTAACACAACATGTGGTTACCCTGGAGCTATAGGATCTATGATTGATGGAAATCTTGATACTTACTATCACTCATCTGGATTAGGAGAAGTATTTTTTACTTTTGAAGATAAAAAAGTTATTGAAAAATTTACTTTTGTATCAAGGCATGCAAATGGTTCTAATGGAGTTGTATATAAAGCAACATTGTATTTTAAAGGTGAAGAAAATAGTGATTGGAAATTATTATGTATTTATGAAACAGAAAGTCCAGTGAGAGGTGAAAATATAATAGCATTTTCACCAGTATTAGCAAAAGAAATTTGTGTTAAATTTGAAAGAACGCAAGCAAGTGTTGTTGTTCTTAATGATATAAAATTTGATATCTACAATAAACTAAATGAAAATATAGAGAATTTATTCGAAGATAAAACTTTATACAAAACTTTAAGTAGAGGGGTAAAATTAGCTACTATAGAGAAATTTAAAGAAAAAGTTTTAACAAATAAAGTATTACTAGCAAAACTTTATATAGCAGAATCTATTTTAAAAAATAAAAATGAATTACCTTTTGAAACTTATAAAATCAAAAGCATTCAACATAATACACACTATTATTTTAATCCATTAAAAACAAATGGAGCAGGGGATATTTCATTAACACCTTATTATATATTACCTAATAAAGATTATGTTATTGTGTGTAATAAAGATTTAAATGCCCATATAATTTTGAGAGAAAATAAACCTCAAGCAGAACATTCGTTTTTATTGAAAAAGGGATTAAATGTAGTTAATTTAGGAGAAACAACAGGACAATTAGTTTTAACAGGAACTAGAAAAGATTTAATAGAGATTTATTCTTTAAATGAAAAAAATGCGATAGTATATAGATATGGAATTACAAAAGAGGAAGAGTTTTATAAAATCCCAAATAACACAACTTTAATAGAAGATAGGGATGGAGTGAAACTAAATTCAAATCTGGCATATGTAGAAGGTAAAAATTTTATAGGTGCAGTAAAATTTGATTGGTTAAAAAATAATATATCTGAGGGAACATTAGCTCAAAGAATTGAAATAACTGATGAATTTTTAGATTTTCTTTATTATATAGATAATATGAATTCTCATTTTAACAATGCTATTCCATATAAAAGAGTTATGTGGATTGGATCAGGTAATGATAATCCACACGCAGGAGGATCTTTTACAGGAGGATATACAGCTTATAGTGGTGGAAGTCATGATATATTAAAACCAAAGTTAAGAGATTTTGCTTCAGCATGGGTTGTTGGACATGAAGTTGGACATGAAATGGATGTAAATAATTATCACATGGGATTATTTGGAGAAGTAACTAATAACTGGTATGCTAATGAGGCAAGAATTGAGTATACAAATAGTGTTAGAGAAAATGTATATAATGAATTAAAAACTTTAGAAACAAGTAATGAAAGTATTTTTAGTCTTAATGTTTTTGCAGTTTTAGCATTTTGGTATAAATTTAGATTATACTATGGGCAGGGAGATTTCTTTGTAAAAATGCATCAATATATGCAAACTATTGAAACAAGTTCAACAGAGGATATTTCAGGAAAATTAGCAACTTATGTTACTAGAATAATTAAAAGAGATGCAAGTGATTATTTTATAAAACATGGATTTACTTTAACTCAAGAAGCAATAGATTATTGTAATACTTATCCTAAATTTACAAAAGATATAGCTCAAATAACTTGGGATAATCAAAATGAGTTTAGAGAAGAGGAAAAAAGAACATTTAACTTGAATTATAAAAATAATATATAAAAAACTTTACTTTATTAATTTATTTATATATTATAGTGTATAAATAAATTAAAGAGGAGATTAATAAGTATGGGAAAAGAATTTGTCATAGACATAATGACATATGTTCTTACGATTATTGGAATTTTAAATCCATTTGGAAATGTACCTTTATTTATGACATTAACAAAGGATCAAAATCCTGAAATACGGAAAAAAATGTATAATGCTATAGTTGTTTCTGGATTTGGAATAGTAACAGGATTTATAGTTGCAGGAGACTTTTTCATGAATTACCTATATAAAATAGGGATGAATGAGTTAAGGGTAGCAGGTGGAATGATATTAGTTGTTGTTGCTTTTAGAAATCTTTTAGGTCTTGGAGTATCTAAAGAGAGCTCAGGAAGTGTAATGTCTGAAAAAGATGCGATACGTTATGCAATAACGCCTCTAACTTTTCCCATGCTTGTAGGACCTGGAACGATATCAACTGTAATGATTATTCATAAAGAAGCTGGATTGATTATATCTGTAGGTGCTGTTGCGGTAACTTTTTTAATAATGAAATTCTTATTTAGTATTTCAGATTGGTTAGACAAAGTTTTAGGAGAGGTTGTTTTATTTGTACTTTCGAGAGTTATGCAAATTTTTATAATGTCTGCTGGAGTAAAGTTAATTTCAAATGGAATAAAAGGAATATTTTTAGGATAAAAATAGGAGAGGTAACTCTCCTATTTATTTTTAAATTGTAACTGCAAAGATAACTTTTGTATTTTTAGATGTAAAGTTTTCCCAACTATGTTTAACAAATTTTTCAATTTTAATACTATCTCCTTGAAAGAGAACATAAGATTCGTTGTCTAAGTTGAGCTTTACCTCTCCTTCTAGTACAAATGCAACTTCTTGACCTTCATGTCCAATTTCTTTTTCTTTGGAAGATGAGTAAGGTTCTAAATTTAAAATCATAAACTCTACTTGAGTTTGTGGCTCAGGACTTAAAATTTCATAAGAAACTCCCTCACTTTTAGAGGGTTTTATAATTTTTCTATCTTGAGCTCTAACTATATGTACTTTTTTTAAAGTTTCTTCTAAAAAAAATTTATAAAGAGGTATATTTAGGGCTTTAGATAGACCTTTTAATGTATTGATAGATGGATTTGTAACCCCTTTTTCAATTTGACTTAAAAGAGCAGATGTGGAGTTGATCATCTCTGCTAACTCTTTTAAACTTAACTTTTGGTCTGTTCTAAATTTTTTTATTTTTAATCCTAGATTGATTTCGTTCATTTTTAAATATCTCCTAAATATAATTTGCTATATTAAAGTATAACTTATTTTAACTTTATTTGCAAAAATTAGGCTAAATAAAAATATTGCAAATACTACACAAATATAGTATAATTTAAAAAAAGAAGTTGGAGGTTAAAAATGTCTGAAAATACAATGATATGTTACTGCAAAGGTGTTACTTTAGGAAAAGTTTTAGCTGCAATAGAAAATGGAGCTACTACATTAGTAGAAGTAATAGATACAACAGGAGCAGGTTCAGGTTGCGGAAGATGTCTAGATAGAATAGAAGCAATAATAGAAGAGAAAAAATAAAAATAAGCTCTATCATGATTAATGATAGAGCTCTTTTTTATTTACCATATTGATGGAGTTGCAGTATATTGACCTGTTTGAGAATTTTCTTCAACATTAAGATAAACCACTTGGTTTGAATTAGCATTAACATAGTTTGAAATAGCAGATACTAAATAAGGGAAACTACTTCTAGGATCACTATTGTCACTTTTTAAACTTCCAACAACTTGCCAAACAGCATTATTGTTTTTAGTAAATGCTGAAAGTTCTAGTCTTTTTACAAAGTATGTAGAAGCGCTAATAGAATTCATCCACATATCTCCATAGAATCCATTATAGATTCCTCCATATGGACCATTCCACCATGGATTTACAGGAGCAGGATATGACTCAATTGATGTGTACGGACCTTTAATTTTATAGTTATAAACTATATTATATAAGGCATTTTTTTGATTAAAGGTTCTAGTATAACCTTTAGCTTGTAACATATTTTGTAAAATAACTTCAAATGATTGTTGTTGTAATTGAAGCCCAGGAGTATTTGTAGAAAGATAATATGTACCACCATAAGCTTGCATAGTTGAATATGAGTCAACAGCTACAACTCGACTATCTAGTGCACTACACCCTTGAAGCAGAAGTAGTAAAAAAGAAAATAAAATAGAAATTTTTTTTATCATAGATTTAAACCTCCTATAAGGAATAATTATATTTTCTATTCGAAAATTATTCTTAATTCCTTCTAAAAAGTAAAATAAATAAACTTTTTAAAAGGAAAAATAAATGATTATTTGTATATTTAAGCTGAAAATAAAAAACATAAGCTTTATTATGGGAGGTAAGTTATGAAAAATTTATTTTTAAAAACACTTATAGGATCGTTGCTTATTGCAGGGGCATCTTATGCAGAGGAGTTTACACCTAATGGAAGTTTAGGATTTACTCAAACTTTTTATGGAAATGCAGGAAAGTATAAAACTGAATCTTCACATCCATCAGCTGTTTTAAACTATAATTTTGCAAAAGATTGGAATATAGCTCTACAGTGGGATAGAGTTTGGAATATGTATGATTATAATGGTGGAGAAAATCAGCAAAATAATAACTTTAGTGGACCAAAAGCTACATTGAGTTATGATCATGGTATGATAGAGAATTCAAAAATTAAATGGACATCATCTTTAATGGTAGAAAATGAAGCCGAATTTAATGGAACTAATCAAACTTATGTATTAGCTCAAACAGCATTTGATTTTTCTGAGTATATACCAAAAGGACAATATGTTCAGGCAACACAATTTGCAATATCACCAATGTATATCTATGGATGGAGTACAAAAGGGCCATCAGGTCATGTTAATACTGGTATCTTAAGTTTATTAACAAATTGGCAATTACCAGCTGATTTTACATTTACATTTAATGCATATGCATTTAGAGAGTGGTATAATGGAAGTTTTGAAATAGGAAATAGTAATCAGAGCTATGATACAGCAAACTATTTTATGATTTTAGCTTGGTTAGGTTACTCAAAAGAGTTGTACAAATTTAATGATCAAACATCATTAACATTTAACTTTACTGGAGGATTTGACCCATATATTTCATCTAACAGAAGTGCTGCATGGGATCCGTTCATTGTAGGAAACCAAATGTATGAGTGGTTAGGACCTGCAGTAGATAGTGGAAATTATAAAGATACTTATTCAGTATTTGCATTACCTCAATTAGAAGTAACTTATAATTATACTGATGATTTATCGTTCTCTGTTTTTGCACAAGTTAAGTACTCAAACCAAGTTTGGGGAAATACAGAGAAAGATTGGAAATTACAGCCACAAGGTGGAGTTAGTGTAACATACGATTTCTAAATTTAATATAGTTTTTAATAGTTAAAGAGCTATCATCTCTCAAAAGAGATAGCTCTTTTTTTTATTTTGATATATAATAAAAAATATAAAATTGGGGAGGTTTTTAATGAAAAAGATTAATAGTATTGTTATGTTTTTACTTTTATCTGCAACAATTTTAGCAGCGCCGTTAAAGGTTGGATTAATTTTAGCAATGGGAGGATTAGGTGATAAATCTTTTAATGATTCTGCTTATGCAGGGCTATTAAAAGCACAAAAAGATTTTGATATTGAAGTGAAATATGTAGAGCCAAACTCTTGGATGGAAGATGCTTACTTTTTAGAAGAGTACTCACAAAATGGATTTGATTTAATAATTGCGACATCTTATACAGCTCAAGATGCAATGGAAGATATAAGTACAAAGTTTCCAAATACAAAGTATGCAATAGTTGATACAAGAGCTAAAGAGGGAGCTAATATAGCATCATTAGTTTTTGATGAAAGTGAGGGATCATTTTTAGTTGGAGCAATAGCAGCTAAAAAGAGTAAGACAGGAAAAGTTGGTTTTATAGGGGCTTTGGATATACCACTAATAAATAGATTTAAATCAGGTTACGAACAAGGAGCTAAATATGTAAATCCTGATATAGAAGTTATAACAACATATGTAGGAGGAGATGCACCGTTTAGTGATCCATTAAAAGGAAAAGAACATGCATATTCTTTAGCAAATCAAGGCATAGATGTGATATATCATGCATCAGGAAATACAGGAATAGGAATTTTAGAAGGGGTAAAAGAAAAGGGGATTTATGGTATTGGTGTAGACTGTGATCAAGATGATATAGTAAAGGGGCAGATTTTAACATCTATGTTAAAAAATGTAAACAATGCAATTTATAAAGTGATTGAAGATACTGTTAACGGAGAGTTCAAAGGACAAGTTTATAACTTTGGATTAAAAGAAAATGGTATAGGAACAACAGATTTTAAATACACAAAAGAAGTTATAGGAAGTGAGAATATAAAATTTGTTGAAAAGTTAAAAGAGGATATAATATCTGGAAAAATAAAGGTGAACTAATAATGGAGATACTTGTAATAGCAACGCATCCAAATATAAAAGAATCTAGGGTTAATAAAGTTTGGATAGAAAATTTAAAAAAAGAAAGTAATATAACAGTTAGGTTTTTAGACGAGATTTATGAAGATATTAAAAAAATTGATATAGAAAAAGAAAAAAAATTTTTAGAAAAAGCTGAAAGGGTTGTTTTCCAATTTCCTTTTTATTGGTACAGCATGCCGGCTTTAATGAGAGAGTATTTTGATAAAGTACTTCAGTTTGGATGGGCTTATGGACCAAGGGGAGATGCTTTAAAAGGAAAAGAGTTTTTAGTTGCTCTTTCTGTGGGAGCACCAGAGTACTCATATATGGGTGGAAGTTATAATAACTTTACAATAACTGAGTTATTGAGACCATTAGAAGCGACAGCAAATGCAATTCAAATGGTTTATTTACCATATTTTGCCCTTTTTGATATCCCTAGATTGTCTGATGATGATATAGTTGAATCAACAAGAAAGTATATAAAACATATTAATAATGAAGATATAAATCATAGAAAATTTTTAGAACGTTTAAAAAAAGAGAATAAAGAGAGTAGTTTTATAGATTTATAAAAAAAGGTCACTTTTAGAGTGGCCTTTTTTCATAGTTTATTTCCTTTTATTAATAACTTTGTTTGTCTAAAACAGGAGCTACAATAACTTCTTTTCCAACTACTACAGGCTCTACAACTACAACTTCTTCAACCACAGGCTCTGGCTGAGGTTCAGAACTAGAGCATCCAACGAAGAATAAACTAAAGAAAATACTTGCTAAAACAACTTTTTTCATAATTTTTGGCCTCCTTTAATATTCGAATTAACATAATATACGATAATTAAAAGAAACTTCTTTTTTTCTGAAAGAAAATTAATAAAGTTTTTCAAAAACAAGTTGTCTACTTGAAGGATTTTCTAAATTAGAGAAGGAAACACCGAGAAGTTTTATATTGTTTACTAAATCTAAAGAGTTTAAAATTTCGTCAAGCATTCCCTTTAAAATATCTTTATCATCACTTGGAATAAATCGAGTTTTAGAACGAGTTATAGTTTCTCTATTTTTAAAACGAACTTTTAAAGAGACAGTTTTAGTGAGAAGGTTTTTTCTTTGAAGTCTATTGTATGACCATTGGAAAAGAGCATCAACCTCTCTACTGATTTCTTCTTCTGAATCAAGAGGAATTCTAAATGTATTTTCATTTCCAATAGAATGGATAGCTCTATTAAATTCAACTTCACGATGATCAATTCCACGACTATAGGTATAAAGCATTCCTCCACGAGAACTTCCATACTTTGTAACAAGTTCTTTTAATGAGAATGGGTAAATATCTTTAACAAAGTGAATATTATTTTTATTTAAAATTTTTTCAAACTGTTTTCCAACACCAGGAAGTTTTCTAATGTTTTTTTCTTTTATAAACTCAATAAATTCCTCTTCATTATTAAAAATATGTTGCCCTCCAGGTTTATTTATATCAGAAGCAATTTTAGCAGTTAATTTATTAGGACCAATTCCTACAGAACAGGTAAGTCCTGTAATTTCATAGATTCTTTTTCTAAAAAGTGTAGCAAAACTTTCTTTTGATTGAAATCTTGGAATAATATCAGTTATATCGATAAATCCTTCATCAAGAGCTATGAATTCTACCTTATGAGTAATTTTTAAAACAAGTTCGTGGATAATTTTAGATTCGTAAGCATATTTATCTTTATTTACAGGGAGGACAATAAGTTTAGGGCATAATTTTTTGGCATCTAAGGTATTCATGGCAGAGTGGATACCAAACTTACGAGCAGGATAGCTAGCAGTTGTAACAACGCCTCCAGCAACAACAATGGGCTTATCTTTATACTTGGGATTATCCCTAATCTCAATAGAAGCGTAAAAAGCGTCCATATCGTAGTGGCAGATTATTCTTTTCATTTAGAGACCTCCTTATTTTGTTGAAACCTTAGCATAATCAATGCTTTTCTGCAGTTTATACATTTATCATAATTATCATTATTTATCAATTTTATCATGATTTTTTTTATTTTGGTGACAAATTGGTGACAAAATCAACATAGTAAATCAATAGCTTTTCTTAGCTCTTCAGTGTCTTTATGAGTATAGACATTTTCTGTAATAGAAAAGTCTGAGTGACCAATTAATTTAGTTATAGCACTTTGATTTGCGTTAGCGTTATTTAGTAAAGTTGCAAAAGTATGTCGAGTATCATGAATTGTATGAGGTTCAATATCTAATGATTTTAGTAACTTCTGGAATCTAGGTTTAAAAGTAGAATAACTTAATTGATGAGTAGTATCCCCTTTTAAAAAGAACTCTTGATCTTTTACCATATTGGCAACAAATAAATTGAAAATCTTTGAAGAAATTGGTATAATCCTAACACCAGCATCTGTTTTACTTTCTCTTATAGTAAGAGATGAGTTATGTAGATCAATATCTTCATTTTTTAAATTGAGAAGTTCACCTATTCTCATTCCAGTATAGATGAGAATTAAAATTATATAGCAGTATTTAGAATCGAGATTTTCCCACAAAGTCTCGATTTCTTTTTTTGTAAAGACTCTTCTTTCAATAACTTTTTCCTTTTTCCCAATCTCAATAAAGCTAACTCTATTGGAATCAATAAATTCATTTTTTAAAGCAAAATCAAATATCATATTAAGAACACTTTTACATCCATTTTTAAAACTCCAAGAAGTTGTCATACTATCAAATAACTCTTGCAATTCAAATAATTTTATATCTGCTATGATTCTATCATGTAGTGATTCAAAAGCTCTCATTCTATAAATGTGTGTACTTATAGTTGTTTTTTGTGTAACTCTTTTAGTGTACGCACACCACCATAAATCCAAAATATTTTTAAAAGAATGGAAGTAAAAACTGACAATGTTAAATACAATAATCTTAATGTGGAATTAAGCAGGGGCATAATAAAATCAGAGACTAAGCAGGTTGTTTTAACAAAGAATGAAATGATTATTTTTGCATTGCTGTTAAACAACAAAGGCAGAATTGTTTCAAGAGATCAGTTATGACAGATTTGTGGAACAATGAGGAATATATTAATGACAATGCGCTTACTGTCAATATTAGCAGATTGAGAAATAAACTGGCATCTCTTGGATGCGCAGATGCAATAGAAACTCGAAAGGGACAGGGTTACATATTATTATGAAATTAATTAAATACATAAAAGATAAATGGCTGACAATAACAATTAGTGCTGTCAGCTATTTTGTTATTTTAATGGTTATGAGAGTTTTTGCCTTACCTGTTGAAATAGTTGCAATAATTACATTTTTGTATTTTTTTACAGGCGCAAAAAAGCCTGACGAACCATCGTTCG
>OGWY01000604.1_pt1 | contig 29603 bp, 27 predicted proteins | sample 1576121 | NCBI WGS metagenome assembly OGWY01 (sample SAMEA3541543, study PRJEB24748) | human gut metagenome | biome: human gut; feature: human-associated habitat; material: faeces | place: China | collected 2012 | reverse complement strand
ACCTATAAAAGTTTCTCCCATTTTAGATAGTTAGGTATAAAGCTCAAAAAAGTCGGAAGTAAAAAAGTTAAAAATGAGAAAAAGACCACAAATTACGACTTCCGAAGCGATCGAACCGATCTACATCTCAGAAAAGAGGCTTCCTTGTGGAGGGGCGCTGACACTCGGTTCATGGAATAACCGTTTGGTCGTTGCAGATTGGATTGACGGCTGGCACCACTCCCCCATCATGAACCGCCTGCAAAAGTACACCAAGGCATCTGTGGTCACTACTCCCGCCTGTGTAGAAACGTGAATTTCAAGATCTGGAACGGTACGCTTTATAAGAGCAATACAGCCGATGTCACTTACTATTGCGGCATCTATTCCGCAGTCATATGCGGTTTTTATAAATTCGGGGAGCAGTTCTATCTCATCGTTTGACGGAACGGTATTGCAGGTAAGATATACTCTTACACCCTTTGCATGAGCGTATTCAACGCCATTCCTCAACGTTTCGGGATCGAATTTTGCCGCACCTGCTCTCATACCGAACATTGTACTTCCGAGATATACAGCGTCACAACCGTAATCAACGGCTGACATAAGACATTCAAGATCACCCGCAGGCGATAAAAGCTCTAACATAAATTTAACCTTTCTTTTACCTTATTATGACATTCCGCCGCAGAAAGCTCTGCGGCGGAATATTGATTGTTTGATTATTCGGCTATCGCATGATCCAGTCCGCACTTGCGGAGATTCTCCTCATGCTCCGAAATAGTTTCTGCAAAATACATTTCTGTTGTGTCAGGGTCTGCACAGAAGTAGTAATAGCTTGTTTCAGGCGCATAAAGCACTGCCTTTATAGCGTCAAGTCCCGGGTTGCAGATAGGTCCTATCGGTATACCGTCACACTTATAGGTGTTATATGCGTCAAACATTTTCTGATCGTACTGCGATGTAGTGAGATGCGGCTTTATATGCTCATCAACATAATGTACGGTAACGTCCGATTCAAGATGCGGGAATGCTTCCGCATCAGCCATACGGTTGAAGAATACCGATGCAACATTGCCCATATTGGTCGTAGTATCCGCCTCACGCTGTGCTATCGAAGCAAGCGTTATGGTTTCGTCAAGCGTAAGCCCAAGCTCGCTCATACGGTTATAGTAACGTGCCGTCAGCTTGTTATTGAAGTTCTGATATATAATATCAAGAGCATCTGCGGCATACTCGCTTGTATCAAGCTCCTTATTGTCCTCAAGGGCAGGAAGAATATAGAACTCGTATGTATCGGGGAATATATATCCTTCCATCTGATAATATTTCAGCTTTTTATTCTCAAGACGTTTCTGGAATTTATAAGTATCTCCGAGCGTCTTGCACTGCTCCATGAAATCTTCGGCACGGCAGACACGGTTATCCTCCATCATCTGAGCAATCTCATCAATAGTCATACCTTCGGTTATCTGTATTGAAACCGTCTGATTTACAGTAGACACTGTCTGCAACTCAGAAATAAGCGCACTGTACGACATAGTTGTGTCAACCGTGAAAGTACCCTTTATGAACTTATCGCCCTTGCCGAACATTTTGGTGTAGAGCTTGAACACATCCGGCATATTTATAATACCAAGATTTGCAAGATCCTGAGCGATTTCATCTGTTGTCGAATCCTCGTTTATATGTATCTCGGCCTGACAATAGGTTTTTCCGATACCCGTAAAATCAAGCGCCGACTTTACAATGTATGTAGCAAGAAACGCAGAAATTGATATGATGAAAACTGACAGCAGAACGCCTGTGAGAATATGTGAAAACGTTCTTCTATGGCGGTTTTTCGCTTTGATTTTCTTGTTGCGTTCTTTTTTCGCCGCAAGGTATTCCTGATATTCTTCTTCAGTTACCTCGTCCTCCGCAGGCTCACCGTCCCCGGAAAGCGATTCTTCGCTGTCCGGAACGCTTTCGTATCCGCTGTCATAAGATGACTCTTCGTGCCGTACTTCGCCTGTATGAAGTGCTTTTATCGAATCCATCATAATCGTGCGTTCTTCGGTGCTTTCGGTATTTTCATCCTTATGAGTTAAATCCATAGGATTATTCTCCATATTTTTGTCCTTTCCGTTTTTCTGTAATGACTATATCAACGCATCTGTCGTAATCATCGACAGGTATATTCTCTGTCAGGAATTCTTCATAGCACACTCCGACAGTATAGCCCTTGTAACCGTTTATAAATCTGTCATAATAGCCTTTGCCGTAACCGAGTCTGAAGCCTTTAGTATTAAAGCAGAGTGCAGGAACTATCAGCACGCTGTTTTCTGCACCGGCGGCATCAATCACAGCACAGCTCTTTTTCGGCTCGTCAATTCCGTACATACCTTTTTCAAGATCGTCAAATGTATGTATCACGCAAAACTCCATATTACTGCCGTCTATACATCTCGGCACAGCGACATTCTTTCCTGCTTTCAGGCACTGCGTTATGAATTCTCTCGTATCCACCTCGCCGTCTGTCGAAACAAACGGCAGTATAGTATCTGCCGTCCGCACTTTTTCAAGGCTTAAAAGATTCTCGGTTATAGCGGCATTTTTAACAGCCGTTTCACTGTCACAAAGCAGTTTTCGCTTCTGAAGCAAGGCTTTTCTCAGTTGTTTTTTCTGCTCGTTTACGCTCATCTGCACTGTAAAGACTTAGCTGTCTTTTCTGCTTTTCCTTCACCGCAGAGTAATGCTCCGAGTGCCAGTCCGAATTCCACAGCCGCACCTGCGCCCTTTGCGGTAACTATGTTGTCATCAATATTTACAAGGTCGCCCGTGAACATTGCACCCTCAAGGAATTGTTCAAAGCCGGGGAAGCAAGTTGCCTTTTTGCCTTTCAGAAGTCCCAGCTTTCCGATTATAGACGGAGCGGCACAGATAGCGCCTATCGCTTTCTTATTATCGGCACAGAATTTTATAGCTGCCTGTACAACGGGGCTTTTCTCAAGGTTGAGTGTTCCGGGCATACCGCCGGGAAGAACTATCATCTCGACCTTATCTGTCATAATAACATCGCTGTCGGTAATATCGGCAATAACCGTAATTCCGTGTGCGCCTGTAATCTTACCGCCGCCTATTCCGACGGTAACTACCTCTTTTCCGAATCTCTTTAAAATGTCGATCGGGGCAATTGCCTCGGTTTCTTCAAATCCGTCCGCTAAAAATACATATATCATTCTGATTGTCCTTTCCCGGCATTATAAACCGCACTGAACTTCTCAACCATAAAACACGGGTGATAAGACTTCTTCGCCTTGCGGAGATTCTCCTCTCCCATATCCTCTTCCCTGTTTATATATTCAAGTCCTTTACAGAACCTGTTTGCCATCATATAGTTTATCATCGGATATGCTCCGTCATAATCGGTAAACGCTTTTTCAACGTGGGTTACAAACGTATCGCTGCATTGCTGTTCGCCGTACGAAAACGCCTGTATCCTGCCATCGACTCTCAGGATTCCGCCGACAAGACCTAAGTCGAAGAAATGCTCGAGTCCTATTCCGACAGCACACATTTCCTCCGACTTATCCTCACTTTTATCGCAATCATTGCGTATGCACCATTCAAGGCTCATCTGCTTGCATTCGTCAATATTCTCCGGCGTAATATCCTCAAAGCTCCAGTTAAGCTGTTTGAAACGGTTTATATAATTACGCTTTGAATGCAGCTTCTTTCCGCCGAGCGTTGCAAGCGACTGCGACTGATACACATAGTCGTACAGATCTTCGCTTGTATCGAAGGTGAACATACCGGGATAACGCTGTTCGAGCATCTGCTTATCCTTTATATCCATACTGCAGAATTCAAACGGTATTCCCGTACTGTCACAGTAATTTTTAAGTTCTGAAAGCAGTGCGTCCGTATCGCCTTTTCCTGCAGGAAACACGAAATAGTTCCCGTGCTTTGATACATAAAAATCCTGAAAACGTCCTACAGTAATGTTGTAAACACCGCTCCACACAAAGTTGTTTGTGAAGTTATACTCACAACCTCTGAAATCAGACAGCTTCAGAAGCGGATCTATCCACTGCTTGTCGCTTAGTTCAATTTTCTTTAATTCCAACACTTTATATTACCTTGCTTTTGTCTGTTATCAGCCGTAAATCAGCGCCGATAATTCTTTATTTATCTTTTCGGGAGTGTAAGGATTTTCACCGTCCGAGCACGGCAGTATATACCAGCCCTTCTTGTCGGCTGTGTATAGCGCCGTTTCCCGACAAGCCTTAAGAAAAGCAACGTTGCTTTCGTGAATATCCTTCTTCGCCTCATCTCCGCCGTAACGTGCGGAAAGGAGCTTTTGCGACACCTCTACGGGCATATCCAGAAATATAATCCTTTCGGGACGTGGAATTGCGAATTTATCGTACTCGTAGTCCTCAAGCCACTCAAGGTACTCATCCCATCGGGATTTTTCCAGCTTTGCCATCTGATATATTGCATTTGAGGAGGTGTATCTTGCGGCTATTATGGTCTTGCCCGCTTTATAATCCTTTTCCCAGTCGGTCTTGTAGCTGATATAACGGTCTATCGCATAGAAACTGCCGGCCGTATATGCGCCCGTTCTGCCGTTTTCCTCGCAGAATTTACCGCTGAGATAGTCCTTGATTATCTCACCGCTTGCACTGTTATAATTCGGAAAGCTGATGAAACGGATATTGCTGTCTGCGCTTGCTTTCAGCATCTCAAGCTGTGTGCTTTTACCGCATCCGTCAAGCCCTTCTATAACAAACAGTTTTCCGCATTTTCCGTTATTGCCGTTCATACAAACACTCTCTCATAATATAGTATAGTTTTATTTTATCACAAAATCCGTGTCAAGTCAACTTAAAATAAACGCACAAAGTCTTTTGTGACTTTGTGCGTTAAAAAGCATTATTCAGCACATTGAACGTTCAACGGTGATTACGGCATTGAGCCTGCCGTCCTTTTCCGCAATTGCGTTCTTTATCATAAGAGCAAGCTCTCCATCCTTATATCTGAAACCGAAAGGCGTTACCAGATCGAAAATGACGTTTATCCTTGAAACCCCGTCAGTGATACGGAAATCGTGGATAGTAAGGTTGCTGTCGATATTTTTTATTATATCAAGAACCACCTTTTTCACTTCATCTGCCTTCTTATCGTCCACAACAACAGGATCCATGTGTATCGTAACACTGCATCTGTACTTTTCCCTGAGATCGTCCTCTATAAGATCTATAAGCTCGTGTGCAAGCATTATATCTGTTTTACTGCTTATTTCGGCATGGAGCGATATTACCATTCTGCCTACGCCGTAATCATGCACCATAAGATCGTGTACGCCGACTATTCCGTCATAGTTCATTACAGTGTTTTCAATTTCCTCCACCAGTTCCTTTTTAGGCTTTGTGCCAAGCAGCGGAGTAAGACTTTCCTTGAATGTGTTGAAGCCTGTATATAGGATAAAAAGCGCAACAATGATACCCGCGTATGAATCAAGCTCAAAACCGCTGAACAGCTGTATGAACATACAGATGATTACTACCGATGTAGAAATGCAGTCGGACAGCGAATCTGCCGCTGCGGCTTTCATTGTGGCACTGTCTATTTTCCGACCGAGCTTTGTGTTGAACAGTGCCATCCACAGCTTCACAAGAAGCGACGCTCCAAGCACCGATACGGCGAGTATGCTGAACTCCGACTTTTCGGGCGAGAAGATTTTTTCGACCGAGCTTTTACCAAGCTCAAAGCCCATCATCATTATGATAAAAGAAATTATTATACCCGAAACATACTCCATTCTGCCGTGACCGTAGGGATGTTCGCTGTCTGCAGGCATTCCTGCCATTTTAAAGCCGACAAAGGTCATTATTGATGAACCTGCGTCTGAAAGGTTATTGAATGCGTCTGCGATTACGGAGATACCGCCTGATAATATACCTGCAATCAGCTTTCCGAGAAACAAAAGTATGTTAAGTACAATACCGGTAAATGCTCCGAGATACCCGTAACGCTTTCTGACAGCGGGATCGGATGTGTTTTTGCTGTCCTTTACGAACAGTTTTATAAGCAGATTAGTCATGACTATCCCCCCATATTACACGAATACGGAGCAACATAATGCGTTGCTCCGTATCGGATATTTAAGTTTTATCCGGATCAATCCTTATTGCCCATAAGCAGTACCATTACCGCCTTCTGTGCGTGGAGTCTGTTTTCAGCCTCGTCAAAGATTTCGTTTGCGTGTTCTTCGAATACCTTGGCTGTAATTTCTTCTTCTCTGTGTGCGGGCAGGCAATGCTGTACCATAGCGTCGGGCTTAGCGACAGCCATAACCTCATCGTTTATCTGGAAGCCCTTGAATGCTTTCTTTCTGATTTCGGCTTCGCCTTCCTGACCCATAGATGCCCATACGTCTGTGAAGATAACGTCTGCGTCCTTTGCGGCCTTTATCGGATCGTCTGTCAGTTCAAAGCAGTCATACTTCTTAGCAAACGCAAGTGTTGTAGCGGCAGGGTGGTAGTTCTCAGGGCAGGCAACAGATACGCTCATACCCGTCTTTAAGCCGCCTACAATGAGCGAGTTTGCCATATTGTTGCCGTCGCCTATGTAGCACATCTTAAGACCGTCAAGCTTACCCTTGTACTCACGGATTGTCATAAGATCAGCAAGCACCTGGCAAGGATGAGAAAGGTCTGTAAGACCGTTGATTATCGGGATATTGCCGTATTCCGCAAGATTTTCAACCTCAGCCTGATCGAATGTTCTTATCATAATACCGTCAATGTAGCGTGATAAAACTCTTGCGGTATCCTGTATAGGCTCGCCTCTGCCTATCTGCATATCGCTTGCTGAAAGGTAAAGTGGATTGCCGCCGAGCTGATACATACCTGTTTCAAAAGAAACTCTTGTTCTTGTAGAAGCCTTGCGGAAGATCATACCTAGCGTCTTGCCCTTTAAATGATCGTGAGGAATGCCGTGCTTAAGCTCATACTTGAGCTGATCTGCGAGATTGAGAATCTCAATGATTTCCTCTGTGCTGAGATCCATCATCTTAAGTAAATGTTTCATAATTTTTTCCTTTCGGTTTTAGTTTTTATTTTAAAAGTTCTGCGAGTATTTCAAGACCTCTGTCAATATCCTCATAAGAGATAGTGAGCGGAGGAAGAAGTCTTAACTTTTCCTTTGCGGTAAGGATAAGAAGTCCGTGTTCAAGAGCGGCATTCAGTATATCCTTTGCATTCTTGGTCTTTAGCTTTATGCCAATCATAAGACCCATACCCGTAACCGATTCGACCTCGGGTATCTCTTTCAGCTTTTCGGCTATATATCTTCCCTTATCTGCAACCTGCGACAAGAAAATCGGATCCGCCGCTTTCTTCAGCACCTCAATTGCACCTGCACAAGCGATAGGATTTCCGCCGAATGTCGAACCGTGTGTTCCGGGAGTTAGTACACCTGCACACTTGTCGCCGCTGAGGCACGCACCCATCGGGATACCGCCTGCTATGCCCTTTGCAAGAGTTATTATATCGGCTTTCTTTCCGAAATTATCACCTGCAAGGAATTTACCCGTTCTGCCGACGCCCGTCTGTACTTCGTCCGAGATCGTCAGCACATCACGCTCGGCGCAAAGCTCAAATATTGCGTCAACGAACTTCTGCTCCAGCGGCACAACACCGCCCTCGCCCTGTATGTACTCAAACATTACGGCACATACCGTATCATCGAGCTTTGCCTTAAGGTCTTCTATGTTGTTTGCTTCAACATTTATAAATCCGTCAACAAACGGGAAGAAGTAGTTGTGGAACACGTCCTGTCCCGTAGCCGACAGCGTGCAGAGCGTTCTGCCGTGGAATGAGTTTACAAGTGTGATTATGTTGTGTCTGCCCTTGCCGTATTTGTCGAAGCTGTACTTTCTTGCTATCTTGATAGCACATTCGTTTGCCTCAGCACCGCTGTTGCAAAGGAACATATTCTTCATTCCTGCAGCTTCCGATAATCTCTCGGCAAACTCAGCCTGAACCTTTGTGTAATAATAATTTGAGGTATGCTGTATACTGCGTACCTGTTCACACACAGCGTCAGCCCATTCCTTGTTGCAGTAACCGAGCGAGTTTGTGCCGATACCGCTTCCGAAATCTATATACGTCTTGCCGTTTTCGTCAACTGCCTTATCATCCTCGCCCTTGTCAAGAACAACATTCAGCCTGCCGTATGATCCCATTATATGAGAATTGAATTTATCTATAGTATTCATATCTGTCCTTTCCGCCTGCATCGTTTGCCGTCAGATAATCATTGTACCTGCGCCCTCGTTTGTAAGCAACTCTATAAGTATTGAATGAGGTATTCTGCCGTCAATGATATTTGCTTTCTTTACGCCTCTGCGGACAGCCTCAACACAGCAATCTATCTTAGGTATCATACCGCCTGAGATTATGCCCTGCTTTTTGAGATAAGGCACTTCTGAAACTCCGACAGTATGTATAAGCGTGCTGTCATCGTCCTTATCCTCAAGAAGTCCCTTTATATCCGTCATAAGGATAAGGTTTTCGGATTTCATCTCAGCCGCAATTCTTGCCGCTGCCGTATCTGCGTTTATATTGTAAACAGTACCGTCCTTGCCTGCCGCAACAGTCGAAATTACAGGGATATAGCCCTTTTCGAGAACATCGTTTATAAGGCTTACGTTTACCTGAGTAATCTCGCCTACAAGACCTAAATCCGGGTCAAGCTGTTCTGCCTCTATCATATGGTCGTCAAGACCGCAAAGACCTACCGCTCTGCCCTTGTGGCTGTAAAGCAGATCGACAAGATCCTTGTTTACCTTACCGCAAAGCACCATCTGAACGATGTTTATCGTTTCTTCATCGGTGTAACGAAGGCCGTTTACAAACTTGCTCTCCTTGCCGACTTTTTTCAGCATTGCGTTTATTTCGGGTCCGCCGCCGTGTACAAGCACTATCTTGATACCGCAGAGCGACAGCAGAACAAGGTCAGACATTACCGCCTGCTTCAGCTTATCGTTTGTCATTGCGTTACCGCCGTACTTGACTACTACTACCTTGTTTGAATACTGCTGTATATAAGGAAGTGCGTCGCTGAGTATACTTGCTCTCTTTTCGTTTTCAAGTTCCATCTTCTTTTGTCCTTTCGGTGTCAGCTTCTGTATTCTGCGTTTATCTTTACATATTCATAAGTCAGATCGCAGCCCCACGCTACCGATTTATCGGCACCGTCGTGCATATCAATCCTGATAACAATTTCATCTTCTGAAAGTATCTTGAATGCCTCATCCTCCGAGAAGTCAACACCTGCGCCGTTCTCGCAGACCTTTACACTGCCCTTTGAAGATGACAGAACGACCTCGACCTTCGAAATATCAAAATCGCCCTCGGCATATCCTATCGCACAGAGAATACGTCCCCAGTTGGCGTCTGCCGCAAATATAGCCGCCTTTAAAAGACTGCTGTTTATAACAGACAGTGCAACGCTCTTTGCAACAGCTTCTGTAGGTGCGTGGTCAACAACGCATTCCATCAGCTTCGTTGCACCCTCGCCGTCACGGGCGGTTTCTCTTGCAAGGTTCATCATTACAGCGTAAAGACCGTTGATGAACACTTCATAATCCTTGTCCTCTGCCGTTATTTCCTTGTTTCCTGCAAGTCCCGACGCCATTATGCACAGCGTATCGTTTGTGGATGTATCACCGTCCACGCTTACCATATTGTAAGTAATGTCGGCTGTTCTTTTCAGTGCCTTATGCAGAAGCTCCGCATTTATCTTTACATCGGTTGTGATAAAAGCAAGCATTGTAGCCATATTGGGATTTATCATACCGCTGCCCTTGCTGATACCGCCGATGTGACAGGTCTTGCCGTCAAGCGTAAACTCTACCGCTAGCTCCTTTTTGCGTGTATCGGTCGTCATTATCGCCTCGCACGCAAGCGAGCTTCCGTCCTCGCTTATGCTGTCTACAAGTGTCTTGATATTGTTCTTCACAGGGTCGATCGACAGCTTCTGTCCGATAACGCCTGTAGAGCCTACTATCATATCGTTCTTATCAATACCAAGTTCGTTTGCGCAAAGCTCGCACATTTGTTCTGCAATCTCAATACCGTTTGAGTTACAGGTGTTTGCGTTGCCGCTGTTTACGATAACAGCCTGAGCGATACCGTTTTTAAGGTGTTCCTTTGTAACGGTTATCGGTGCGCCCTTTACCTTGTTCTGCGTGTAGATTGCCGCCGCAGTGCACTTTGTGTCACAGCTTATCACAGCAAGGTCACGCTTTTTCGAGCCGGGCTTTATGCCGACATTGATGCCACCCGCCTTAAAGCCTTTTGCGGCGCATACACCCTTATCCACTAATTTATAATTATCAAATTCAACCATTGTTATTACCTCACTTATTATACAAGTCCGGTCGTTTCGTCAATGCCCATCATTATGTTAAGGCACTGAACAGCCGCACCGCTTGCACCCTTGCCTAAGTTATCAAGTCTTGAGCAAAGCACTATACGGTCATCGTTTCCGCAAACGAATATCTCCATATTGTTCTTACCCGATAATGTGTTTGCGGCAAGGAAACCGTTTTCAAGCACACCCTCGCCCATAACAGGCAACACCTTTACAAGATTTGCGTCTGCATAATGCTCAGTGAAAGCCTTATGAATATCGGCAAGCGTATATTTCTTCGGCAGAAGTCTTGTGAGTACCGGAACAGTTACGACCATACCGCTGAAATAATCGCATATCAGAGGATTAAATACAGGCTTGTAATCAAGTCCGCTTATCTTCATCATTTCAGGTAAGTGCTTATGCTCCTGAGGAAGCGCATACTGTCTTGGGCTGTAAAATTCTTCGGGCTTTTCATCGCTTTCGTACACTGCGATAGCCTTCTTTCCCGCTCCGCTGTAACCGGATACCGCATGAGCGACAACAGGATAATCGCTCGGCATTATGCCGGCTTTTACAAGAGGATATACAAGCGAAATAAAACCGCTTGCATAGCAGCCGGGAACAGCTACTCTCGATGAAGCCGCAATCTTTTCTCTGTGCTGCTTTGAAAGCTCCGGAAAACCGTATGCCCAGTCGGGATTTGTCCGATGTGCCGTAGAAGCATCTATAATTCGGACGTTACTGCCCTTTGCAAGCTCTACCGCCTCTCTTGCGGCGGCATCGGGCAGACAAAGGAACGTGAAATCGGACGAGCATATAAACTTCTTACGCTCATCGTTATCCTTTCTCTTGTCCTCATCTATCTTCATTATTTCAATATCGTTCCTGTCCTTGAAACGTTCGAGAATTTTAAGTCCGGTCGTTCCTTCCTGACCGTCAATATACACCTTTACGCTCATATAAGCACCTCTTATTTTTTAAGAAATCTTGTCATTCCGCAGCCACGTTCATCATTAGGTCTGCGCATAAATCCGAGCTTTTCGTAGAACGGCTCTTTATCCTTTGCCGCCATAAGATTTATCATTATCGTTTCGCCCTCGTCAGCGACCGACAACGCTTTATCCATAAGCCTTGAAAGCATCTCTCTGCCTATTCCCTGTCCCTGATATTCGGGACGTACAATAACATCGCTGATAAAGAACTGATAGCCTCCGTCGCCGACTACCCTTGCCGAGCCGACTTCCTTTTCTCCGTCAAGCGCCGTTATCGCAAACACAGAGCTTTTAAGCGCACAGTTAAGCTGTCTTGGCGAAAGCTCATACCAGCCTACGCTTCGTCTGAACGAATTTATATCGTGCGGCAATCTGTATTCATAAGTTATCATCAGATGTTGATACCGCCCAGTCTGCCTTCAAGCTCAGCTATCTGACGCTTTACCGCATCGGGAGCGGGTCCGCCGTCAACGCCTCTTTGCATAACGCAGGTATCAAGGCTGATAGCGTCATATACGTCATTATCAAACGTTTCGCACAGCTTCTTGTATTCTTCTATCGGTAGCTGTTCAAGCGTTGTATTCTTCTCTATGCAAAGTGCAACGAGTGTACCGGTTATCTTATATGCCGTTCTGAAAGGAAGTCCCTTCTTTACAAGATAGTCAGCACAGTCTGTAGCGTTGATAAAGCCCTTTGCGGCGGCAGTACGCATATTGTCTTTAAGTACCGTCATAGTCGCAAGCATAGGAGTAAATGTCGAGATACACAGCTTTACTGTGTCCACTGCGTCAAATATTGCCTCCTTGTCCTCCTGCATATCCTTGTTGTATGCAAGCGGAAGTCCCTTCATCATTGTGAGAAGCGTCTGCAGATCGCCGTATACCCTTGCCGTCTTGCCTCTTATAAGCTCCGTAACATCGGGGTTCTTCTTCTGCGGCATTATCGAGCTGCCTGTGGAATATGCGTCATCAAGCTCGATAAACTTGAACTCCCACGAGCACCACATGATTATCTCTTCCGAAAATCTCGAAAGGTGCATCATAAGCATTGAAATATCAGAGCATAACTCAACGCAGAAATCCCTGTCGGATACGCCGTCAAGGCTGTTCATCGTAATATCCTTGAAGCCGAGAAGCTCGGCCGTTCTCTTTCTGTTGAGAGGATATGTAGTACCTGCAAGCGCACACGAACCAAGCGGCATTACATCCATTCTTTCCTTGCAGTCTGCAAGTCTTGTCAGATCTCTTGTCAGCATCTGTGCATATGCCATAAGATGATGTGCGAATGTAACAGGCTGTGCACGCTGTAAATGGGTGTAGCCCGGCATTACCGTTTCCGTATGCTGCTTTGAAATATCTATAACAGTGTTTATAAGCTCACGGACAAGCTTTGCAATCTCATCGACTTCATCTTTAAGATAGAGCTTTATATCGAGAGCCACCTGATCGTTTCTGCTCCTTGCGGTGTGCAGACGCTTTCCCGCATCGCCTATTCGTGCGGTAAGCTCAGCCTCAACGAACATATGAATATCTTCCGCATTGGGATCGAAATGCAGTGTTCCGTTTTCAATATCGCTTAAAATTCCGTTAAGACCTTCTATTATCACCTTGCTGTCCGCAGGGTCGATAATGCCGCACTCACCGAGCATGGTTGCGTGTGCTATAGAGCCTTTTATATCATGCTTGTACATTCTTGCATCAAATGAGATGGAAGAATTGAAATCGTTGACCTTTGAGTCAACCTCCTTTGAAAATCTTCCCGCCCACATCATTTTAGACATACTGTTATTTCCTTTCAGATTTATGTTCATAACGCAAAAAGCGTTTTGTTTTTTCCGTTATAAATATAAAAGTAATTAAAACGCTTTTTAAAACACAGCCGTACCGACCGTGTTTTAAATCGCATCTTAAAAACCGTAAAAGCCGCAAGGCATAGTTTTACACCTTGCGGGATTTACCGTAACGCTTTTAAAGCTTACTTATTGTTTCTCTCAGCATCAAGCAGAGCCTTGACCTTTATCGGCAGACCGAACAGGTTGATAAAGCCCTTTGAATCTGTCTGATCATAAACATCGTCCTCACCGAATGAAGCGAAGTCTTCGCTGTACAGTGTGTAGGGTGATGTAACGCCTGCGTTGATGATGTTACCCTTGTAGAGCTTGAGTTTAACATCGCCTGTAACAGTTTCCTGTGTCTTGTCAACGAAAGCGTCCATAGCCTCTCTTAAAGGTGTGTACCACTGACCATTGTATACGATGTCTGCATACTTCTGTGCAAGACCGTACTTGTAGTGCTGTGTTTCCTTATCAAGGCAGATAGTTTCGAGAACCTCGTGAGCGTGATAAAGGATCGTTCCGCCGGGAGTTTCGTAAACGCCTCTTGACTTCATACCGACAAGTCTGTTTTCAACTACATCGAACAGACCGATGCCGTTCTCGCCGCCGAGTTTGTTAAGAGTCTTGATGAGCTTTACACCGTCCATCTTTTCACCGTCAAGTGAAGTGGGGATACCCTTTTCAAAGTGTATTGTAACATATGTGGGCTTGTCAGGAGCCTGTTCGGGTGAAACGCCAAGCTCTAAGAAGCCTTTCTTATTATACTGAGGCTCGTTTGCGGGGTCTTCAAGATCAAGACCTTCGTGTGATAAGTGCCAGAGGTTCATATCCTTTGAGTAGTTTGTTTCACGGGTGATCTTTATCGGAACATTGTGTGCCTCTGCATACTCGATTTCCTGATCTCTTGACTTTATATCCCATATTCTCCAGGGAGCGATTATCTCAAGCTCGGGTGCGAGAGCCTTTATAGTAAGCTCAAAACGTACCTGATCGTTACCCTTACCTGTGCAGCCGTGGCAGATAGCGTCAGCGCCTTCCTTCTTAGCTATCTCAACAAGTCTTTTAGCTATAGGAGGACGAGCGAACGAAGTACCGAGCAGATAACCCTCGTACTTAGCGCCTGCCTTGAGTGTGGGGAATATGAAGTCGTTTACGAATTCGTCCTGTATATCTTCTATGTAGAGCTTTGATGCGCCTGTCTTCTTAGCTCTTTCTTCAAGACCTACTATTTCAGAGTCCTGTCCTACGTTACCTGCTACGCAGATTACTTCACAGCCGGGATAATTCTCGTGTAACCACGGAATGATGATGGACGTATCAAGTCCGCCTGAATAAGCAAGTACGATCTTTTTGATTTCTTTAGCCATTTTATTATTTCCTTTCTATCTCACAGACGCTTTCGGGCGTTCTGCTTTCTGATTTAACTCACATTGAATATTATACACCTTTTCACATCAAAGTCAAGTATTTTTATGCACAAAACTGCATAATATACTGCATATAGTGAATAATTGTTGAATTTTAGCGAATTTTTATGTATTTTTTTGATTGACAAGCCGTAAATGTAAGGATATAATAATAGTAAAAGGAAATTCAGTCGGAGGAATTATGGAACTTAAGGACAAGCTGGAAATACTTATTAAAAGAAACGGCTATAAAAAGACGGACTTTGCGTCTGCCGTATCCATAACCTACAGAGCGCTTGCAAACTACATAAGCGGTGCAAGGACCCCGAGAGCAAAAACGCTGTCGGATATGGCGGTACTGCTCGGCGTCAGCGAGGAGTTGCTGACAGACGACACTGTGGATCTGATACTGTCAGGCGATGAAAAGCTGTATTTCAACGGCACTTCTCCGACAGAAACAAGAGAAAAGGCCGATGTACTTCTGAACGAAGTATCGGCTATGCTTGACGATGAGAATTTCACCGAAAACGATAAGACAACATTCTTTTCCTGTATTGCAGAAAAATATTTTGCAGGAAAAGCAAAAAATCATAAAGAAACTATTGACAATGCAGTATGACGGTGTTATAATACAAACAGTTGAACAACCGTTCAAATGAAATGAGGTTAAAATGGCGGTCAGCAAATCAGAAAAGGCGGAAAATATCACAGCAAAAGACGAAAATGAATTCTGTAACTGCAATGTGATACACGAGGACGTAGTAAACTATGTGCGTGAGAGGATGCTTGAACAGATGCAGTTTGAAAAGCTGTCAATGTTCTTCAAGGCTATAAGCGATGAAACAAGGATAAAAATCCTCTACTCGCTGTCACGCTCAAAAATGTGCGTATGCGACCTCGCCGCCCTGCTCGGAATGACAGCATCGGCAATCTCTCACCAGCTGAGAGTATTACGGCAGGCAGAACTTGTACGCAGTGAAAAGCAAGGCAAGGTCGTTTACTATATGCTCAGCGACAACCATGTAAACACGGTGTTCAGCAATGCGCTTGAGCATATTATGGAGTAAAACGGAAAAAATCAAAGGAGATAGCATCTCCTGTTTTTTCGGACAATACATTTGAACAGTTACTCAATTGTTCAAAACTTCAAGCATATCAAAGGTGGTAGCTTATGAAAAGAATCTATATTTTAGACGGTCTTGACTGCGCTCACTGTGCAGAGGAGATTCGTGCGGAAGTCGAAAAGGACGAATGTGTGAAATCGGCAGGAATGAACTTTATGAAGCAGGAGCTTACCGTTGAAGCGGAAAATTCGTGTTCGCCCGATGAGCTTATGACAACGGTCACAGAAGTTGTCGCAAAGCACGAACCCGACGTAACCGTCAGGGAAAGACAGACTTTTAAAGAAAAGAAATATATAATAGACGGCCTTGACTGCGCACAGTGTGCGGAAGAAGTAAGAGAAGCTGTCGAAAAATCCGACTATGCGAACGGCGCAAAGATGAATTTCATCAATAAGGAGCTTACCGTAACACCGTCAAAGATAATTTCCGACAAGGAGTTGTTAAAACAGGTAACAGCAACGGTATCTGCCGTTGAACCGGATGTAACGGTCAGCGAAAAGGAAAACCACGTTGAGAAAAAGGTAAGCTATACTAAAGATATAGTCAAGATGATAAGCGCAGGCATTCTGTTCATAGTCGCTTTTATCCTTGAAAAAACTATCGGTACAGAGCAGCTTGTGCCTAAGATAGCGATACTTACGATGTATCTTGCGGCTTACGTTATCTGCGGACTTGAGGTAGCAATCACTTCAATAAAGGCAATAGCAAAGAAGAATTTCTTCAATGAAAACACGCTTATGCTTATCGCAAGCATCGGCGCTATCGTACTCGGAGAATACGAAGAAGCGGTCGCCGTTATGCTGTTCTACACTGTCGGAGAATTCTTCCAGTCAATAGCCGTGAACAAGTCAAGAAGAAGCATATCTTCTCTTATCAAGACAAAGCCCGAAACAGCCGATGTACTGATTGACGGCGAATATATAACAGTCGATCCCGAAAACGTTGAAACAGGCAGTATAATAAGAGTAAAGCCCGGCGAAAAGATACCGCTTGACGGCATTGTCGAAAGCGGTAACACATCAATAGATACATCAGCCCTCACAGGCGAGAGCTTACCAAGAGATATAACTGTCGGTGATGAAGTTCCCGCAGGTGCAATCAACATTTCAGGTGTTATCACGCTTAAAACAACACGCCGGTTCACCGACAGCACAGTATACAAAATGCTTCAGATGGTCGAATCCGCTGTCGAGAAAAAGACAAAGACAGAAAACTTCATCTCGGTATTTGCAAAATACTACACCCCCATAGTTGTACTTGCGGCGGTGATAATATCGCTTATCCCTCCCCTGTTCACAGGCTTTGATTTCGGAACGTGGGTACAAAGAGGTCTTATCTTCCTCGTAATTTCATGCCCGTGCGCACTGGTTATTTCCGTACCGCTCGGATACTTTGCAGGTATCGGCAAGGCTTCATCAAAGGGTATACTGGTTAAAGGCAGTAACTACCTTGAAGCAATCTCAAAGGCAAAGGTCGTACTGTTCGATAAGACAGGCACGCTTACAAAAGGTCAGTTTGAGGTCACAAGAACAGAGCCTGCAGGAATGAGCAAGGATGAGCTGTTGCGATATGCGGCTTATGCCGAGAGCAACTCCAACCACCCTATAGCCGTTTCGGTAAGAAAGGCATACGGTGCGGATATTGATCAGTCACAGATTACTCAGTGCAGTGAAATAGCCGGCAAGGGCATCAAGGCTGTGATTTCCGGTTCGACTGTTCTCTGCGGTAACAGCAGACTTATGGCTGACTACAGCATAAACTGCCCCGAAGCAAACGGCACGGTGCTTTATGTGGCTGTTGACAATAAATATGCAGGTCTTATCGAAATTGCAGATATGCCTAAGGAACACTCGGCAGAAGCTGTAAAGATGCTTAAAAATCACGGTGTGAAGGTCGTAATGCTCACAGGCGACAATAAATCTGCGGCGGCTGCGGCGGCTGAAAAGCTCGGTATCACAGATTACTATGCAGAGCTTCTCCCCGAAAACAAGAGCGAAATTACGCTTAAGATGAAATCGGAGCTTCCTGACAATGAAAAGGTAATGTTTGTAGGCGACGGCATAAATGACGCACCCGTAATAGCATCTGCCGACATAGGCGTTGCAATGGGCGGCACAGGCGCAGACAGTGCTATCGAAACCGCAGACTGCGTTCTTATGAAGGATGATCCCATGCAGCTTGCCGACGCATTTGCAATCAGCAAAAAAACAAACCGCATAGTTCTCCAGAATATCATATTTGCACTCGGTGTAAAGCTGATAATTCAGGTACTCGGCGTTTTGGGACTTGCTAATATGTGGGCGGCTGTTTTCGCAGATGTAGGCGTTTCGATAATCGCTATCTTCAATTCATTAAGACTTATGAGAAAGTAAATAAAACATTTACCGCCCGTGTTTGCTCACTGCATTCACGGGCGGTATTCTTTACTTATTTTTTCTTCTGAACTTTTTCCTTGTCAGCTCATAACTCATATCGACAAGCATCCTTAGTTGTTCATCGGGTACTCTTTCATCAAGGGCGACCGTTATCCAGTTTTCCTTATTCATATGATACGCAGGATAAAAGCCCTGCTCCAGCCTCAGCGACCCGATAAGGATAGGGTCGCACTTGAGATTTACGACATCTGTAATTTTCTGCCCGTCAAGTCCGAGCCTGCTTTCAGGCAGATCCATTATCATAGCGAACCACTTTTTCGTATCATTATGACGATACGCCTGAAAACCGGGATTCTTTTTAAACAATCTTTCGGCTCTGACGCCGTAATAGTCGGTTATGTATTTGTCAAGCTGTGAACGATTCATTGCCGCTCCTTCTTTACCGTGTATATTCCGCCCGCACCGCAGGATATAGTGCCGCTTATTTCAAGGTCGGCGAGTATCTCGCTGAGTTCCCCGAATGATAAGCTGCAGGCAGAAAGCAATGCATCAAGCGTTACTCCGTCACTGTTTGCGATGATACCGAGAATTTCTGCGGCTCCCGATGCGTTTCCTACAGCTCCCGATGCGTTTTCTGCGGCTTCCGCAATTTGTCCGCTCTGCTTTTCTTCCTTATCCGTTACCGGCTCTGCCTCACTCACATCCGTGTTATCGGTTTCGGCAATCGGCGCTATTATAGGAATTCTTTCTTTTACTGCCGTATCATTCAGTGTAGCAGGCTTTCCCGCTTTTTTCCGCTTTTTCAGCACATTTTCGGGAGTTACTCGGAAATAATCTATTTCCTTTTCCTTATCCTTGACACCTGTAATTTTAAAGCGTGGTGCGTCTGCCGCCTTCACCTTAGGGAGAGGCTTCTTCTCATCTTTTTTCGCAGACTCAGGTTCCTTTACTTCGCAAACCGTCGGCTCATCCTCAGCAGGCGGTGTTTCCCTGACATCCTCGTGCATCACAAAGCTTGTCAGCTGTTCCTTATCAAGATATGTATCATCGATTCTGTCACGGTAAGTCGGATAAAACTCATTGATAATATCATAGAAATCATAAACGGAATGCGCCCCGTCACGCAAAAATCTGATAACACGGCTGTATTTCTTATCCAGCGTATCGTCAGGTATAGTAAAGAATACCTCTCTGTCCTGCTCGAACGCATGGTTTGCAGTGATAAGGCTTCCGCTTCCATTGTAGCCGCCTATCACGACAGTACCCTTTGAAAGTCCTGAAATAATACGGTTTCTGAATTTGAAATAATCAGAATTGCACGGTGTATCCGGGAGCAGCTCCGACAGAATAAGTCCGCCGTTGTCGATTATGTTCTTTCTCAGCCCGAATGAATTATTCGGATAATCAATAGTTATTCCGCAGGCAAGCACAGCCACGGTCGGCTTGTGGTGACGGATGCTGTTGTTGTGCGCTATCCTGTCTATACCCAGTGCAAAACCGCTTACAAGAACAATGTCGCTTCTCGCAAGATTGTAGCAGATGTTTTCCGCAAGCCTTATCGCATTGCCAAACGGCTTTCTGGGGCCTACTATCGACACTGCCAGCTTACCTTGCAGGCAGTTTATATCTCCCGCAGTAAACAGCAGAACGGGCGGATTATATATATTCTTAAGCTGTTCGGGATAATTTCTGTCGTCAATTGTGACAATGCCGATATTATTCCCGGCGCAATAATCCATTATCACCTTTGAGCGTTCGAGTGACGCTCTGCGGACATACTCGTGACGGTTAGAAGGTATATGCGACATATCGCCACTGCTGATATGCTCATACGCAAGTCTTGCATTACCGTATGCCTTTATCACCTCGTGAATTTTCGGGTTACCGCCGCCGAATATCTGCAACAGATAGATGTAATACTCCATAAAGCCCTCTAAAACTATCGCCGCAAGTATTACCTGCGGCGAATTCTGTCATTAACTGTTTTTCTTGTTATCCTCGTTACGAATCTGTACCCTTCTTATCTTGCCGCTGATAGTTTTGGGAAGCTCGTCAACGAACTCCACTATTCTCGGATATTTATAAGGCGCAGTGTTCTTCTTAACGTAAGTCTGAAGCTCTTTTTTAAGTTCTTCAGACGGTTCATAGCCTCTTGCAAGAACGATTGTTGCCTTTACCACCTGACCTCTTATAGGGTCGGGTGCACCCGTAACGGCACACTCAAGCACAGACGGGTGCGCTATCAGAACGCTTTCAATCTCGAAAGGTCCTATACGGTAACCGCTCGCCTTGATAACATCATCATTTCTTCCGACATACCAGAAGTAGCCGTCCTCATCCTTCCAAGCAGTATCGCCTGTATGATACAGCCCGTCGTGCCATGCCTGAGCGGTAAGCTCATCATCACGGTAATAGCCGTCAAAAAGGCCGTCCTTGCCACGCTCGGCACGGACTACTATTTCACCGACTTCTCCGACAGGCACCGGATTTCCGCCATCATCGACAATGTCGACATCATACAGCGGTGTAGGCTTGCCCATTGAGCCGGGCTTAGGTGTCATGCCTACAAGATTTGCAAGCAGTGCTGTCGATTCGGTCTGACCGAATGCCTCCATCAGCTTAAGGCCGGTAAACTCAAGCCACTTGTTATACACCTCAGGGTTGAGTGCCTCGCCTGCAATAGCGGAATATTTAAGACTCGAAAGATCGTAGTTTTCAAGACCTTCCTTTATAAAGAAACGGAACATGGTGGGAGGTGCACAGAATGAGGTTATCTTATAGTTCTGCATTATCCTCAGCATATCGGTCGGTATGAACTTGTCAAAGTCATACACGAACACGCACGCACCGAGCGACATCTGACCGAACAGCTTGCCCCAGGCGGCTTTTCCCCAGCCTGTATCGGATATTGTAAGATGAACACCGTCAGAATCGACATTCTGCCAATGTGCCGCAGTCTGAATATGTGCGAGTGCATATCTGTGATTATGGACAACCATCTTGGGATAGCCCGTAGTACCCGATGTGAAATATAACAGCATATGCTCCCTTGTATCCGTCTGCACACGCTCCATAGTTTCGGGCATTCCGGCAATTTCATCATCGAACGGAATCCAGCCGTCCCTGTGACCGTTTGCTATAAATTTAACAAGACCGTCAGCGTGGATTTCTTCCTGCGCCTCATCGACATACTTGGCTATATCGGGATTATAGCCGGTACATACTATAGCTTTTACGCTTGCACGTTCAAAGCGATAGGTAAAGTCGTGTGTTGTCAGCAGATGCGTTGCGGGTATAGCAACCGCACCGAGCTTGATAAGAGCGATTATCGCAATCCAGAACTGGTAGTTTCTTTTCAGTACCAGCATTACCTTGTCGCCTTTTTTTATACCGTATGACTTGAAAAGATTTGCCGCCTGCGTTGACAGCTTCGAAAGCTGTGAGTAGGAAAAATCGTGACGGTTTTCCTGAAGGTCGATGTGGATAAGTGCTCTCCTGTCGGGGTCGATTTCTCCAAACTTATCTATAATATCGTAACCGAAGTTATAGTTATCGGGACAGTCTATCTCGAACTTATTCAGTATCCCGTTCTCATCAAAGCCTTCTTTTACAAATCTCTTGTAGTAATTTTTAACCTGTTCCATATACTTTTCTTTCCGTTCCTTTGTTTATCAGATCAGTATCGCCAAGAACTTGCAGTCCTTGCCGTCAACGGCTATCATTCCGTGCGGATTCATGCTGTCGTAATAAATGCAGTCGCCTTCACTTACCGTTTCAATATGATCACCTATCTGGAACTTCAACGTTCCCGATATTATATAGTCCATTTCCTGACCGTCGTGTACAGACAGGTGTATAGGCTTTTTCTGCTCCTCCTCATCATAAGGAGCTGTTACCAGCAACGGCTCTATTTTCTTGTTTTTAAAAAGATAGGCAAGGTGCTGATAGGCAAATCTTTCCCGGCGCTCGATCGGCAAGCCTTGATCCTTACGGACTATCGAATATGTATTGAGCTTAGGCGTAACACCTGTAAGAAGCTCAATAAGCTCAATGCCGAGTGCGTCCGCCGCCTGATTCAGAAATGAAAGCGAAAAATCCTTTTCTCCGTTTTCAAGTGAAATATATTCGTCTGTGGTGACGTTTGTTTTGTTTGCCATTTCGCCGACAGATATATCAAGGTACTCTCTTGTGCTTTTCAGTCTGCCGGATACGTCTTTGATATTATAATCCATAATGACCTCCGTAACGCCTTGTATTTCCTGTAAATATATAAAGCGTTATGCTTTATTAATTAAGTATACCAAATCACTGCAATAAAATCAATAGTTTTTTGGCGATTTCTCACTAAAATAATATAAAATCAAACTGTCAGTTTATCGGAAATTTTGCTGTAAAGAGTTATCGTCACGCCCTCGGTATCAAGAAGCTCTCTTACAGAGGTATAATCTCCGTGGTCTTTACGGCGCAATATAATATTCTTTGCGATTTCCTCCGTTATTCCCTCAACGCTCATCAGCTCGTCTACGGTAGCTTTATTGAGGTTTACCTTGCGAATGCCGTAAGACTCGTTTTTAGTGTAATATCCCGACGAGGCAACGGTAAACCGACTGCACAGTATCATATATACTTCATCATCTACCGAACTTATCTCTTTAAGCTGTGACATAGATGTAAATTTCCCGTGCTTTTCACGATAGTTTATAATATCGTGTGCCGTTTTCCGTCCGACACCTTTTATCTGCATCAGAGTTTCAAGATCTGCTGAATTGAGATCCGGTTTTTGCGTATACGAATACGAGCTTTCATCGTATGAGGTTTCATCCACAGAGAACACCCATGCGTTATCACGCATTACTTTGTCGTTATAGTAATATAAAACAACAGTGAGCATTACGGTAAGGATAAGCACGCCTGCGGCAATTATTATTGCGTTACGTACCTTCCCTTTCATAATACTCACTCCAAGCAGTTATTTTATTTTGTCCCCGAAAAAAACTTGCAAAAACCGCTCAGCCTGCATTCGCTGCAATTCGGTTTTGCCGCACTGCACACAAGCCGACCGTGCCACACAAGCCTGTGACACATCATCAATCTGTCGTCCGGCTTTATTATTGCGGCAAGCTGTTTTTCAACCTTCAGTGCATCCTTTGTTCCGTCGGTAAGACCCAGCCTTCCGCTCACTCTTATAACGTGTGTGTCGCATACAAGAGCAGGCTTACCGTAGAGGTCGCCCACTATAAGATTAGCTGTCTTTCTTCCGACCCCGGGCAACTTTACAAGCTGTTCAATTGTATCGGGAATTTCACCGCCGAAATCATCACGGAGCATTCTGCACATCATAACAATATCGACAGCTTTTGTCTTATATAGTCCGCACGAATGTATATATTCCGCAACCTCGTCAGGCTCTGCCGCCGCAAAGCTGTCAATATCGGGGAATTTTTTGAAAAGTGCGGGAGTAACCATATTTACTCGCTTATCGGTACACTGTGCCGAAAGCCTTGTCGCTATCAGAAGCTCATGCGGCTTTTTATTCATCATGCGGTTGTAATCGCCGTGCAGCATTTCGCCGAGCAGGAAGAAATCCTGCTTTTTGCTGTCGGTGAAGCTGCGCAGGCGTCTGACAAAATTTTCATCCAGACAGTAAGCCACATCCAGACGCAGACCGTCGATGTCAAAATAATCAATCCAGTAGTTTACGGCATCTAAAATATGCTCCACCACATCATTGTTCTGTAAATTCAATTTGACTAAGTCGTAGTTGCCCTCCCAGCCTTCGTACCAGAGACCGTCATTGTAAGCGTCGTTGCCGGAGAGATTGATATGGAACCAATTCAAATAAGGAGAATGCTCCCTGTTTTTTAAGACATCCCGGAACTGGTAAAAGCCCCTGCCCACATGGTTGAAAACGCCGTCTAAAACAACCTTGATGCCGTTTTCGTGCAGCTTTTCGCAGACTTCCTTAAAATCTTCGTTGGTGCCCAGACGGACATCTATTTTCTTGTAATCCCGGGTGTTGTAGCCATGGGTGTCGGACTCAAATACCGGAGAAAAATAGACGGCATTGATGCCTAATTTTTTCATATGGGGAATCCAGTCCTCCACCTTTTTGATTTTGTGTGTCAGCACACCGTCGTTTTCAAAGGGTGCGCCGCAGAAGCCCAGGGGATAAATCTGATAAAATACACTTTCGTATGCCCACATAGTTTAGCCTTTCCGAGGACACATTATTTCGGTAAAACAGGATGTGCCGCTCTTTTCAGTTTGTGCATGTCTATTATAACATTCTGAAAAACAAAGACAAGACCTCTTGACAGATAAATCTTCCGGTGATATATTCATAACGGCGTTATGGATAATGAAACTTCCCAAGCAAAAGTGCTATGGACAAAATGTGTGCAAGGTTTATATAAGGGAGGTGGATGCACTGGCAAAACAGATTGAAGGCGTATATGAACAGATTTTATCCTGCGCCATGACAGAGTTTCTGGAAAAGGGCTATACGGATGCTTCGCTGCGGGACATTGCCACCAAGGCAGGTACCACCACGGGCTCCATTTATACCCGGTTCGGGGATAAGGAAGGTCTGTTTGAAGCCATTGTGGGTACCCATTACAGGTACCTGACGGAGAAGTTTAAGAATGCGCTCGCGGAATTTTACAAACTTCCGGAGGAGAAAAAGCCGGAGCATATGGGAGAAATATCCCAGAACTGCATGAAGGAAATGCTGCAGTACGGACTGGCGCACCAAAAGGAATTCTATCTGATTTTATGCAAGTCGGAGGGCACCCGTTTCTCCGGTATGCGGGATGAATTTATCGAAGCGGAAATCAAGTCCACGGATGATTATCTGGAAACACTGGCAAAACTGGGCAGACCGGCACCGGAAATATCCCCGCACCTAAAGCACATTATTGTGACGGCGATGTTTAACGGTTTTTTTGAAATGATTATTCACAATATGCCGCCCAAAGAAGCGGAGAGCTATTTAAGAGAGCTTCATCTGTTTTTTGAAGCGGGCTGGGCCAAAATTATGGGACAGTGATGTCCCATTGCTTTTTAATTTGCAGTTAGCATAGACTAATTAGCATAAACTAATTAAAAAGGAGGTTTCTTATGAAAAAACAATCTAACCTGTCAAAGCTCATGGGCTATGCGGGAAATTTCCGTTTCCTCACATATGCCTCATGGATTTTATCGGGAGTCAGCGCGGCTTTTGCTTTGATTCCCTTCTATTTTTTATGGCGCATCATCAAAGAGGTGCTCACCGTTATGCCTGACTTTTCAAAGGCAGCCGGGCTTATCCATAACGGCTGGATGGCGGTGCTGTTTGCGGCACTGTCCCTTGTTATTTATATCTGCGCCCTGATGTGTTCCCATTTAGCGGCGTTTCGTGTGCAGGCAAATCTGCGGAAAGCCATGCTGCATCATGTCATCACCCTGCCCCTCGGCACATTGGAAAAGGAAGGCAGCGGTAAGGTCAGAAAGACCATTCAGGAATGTTCCGGCGCAACGGAAACCTTTCTGGCGCATCAGCTTCCGGATATGGTGGGCGCTTATGTGACCCCGCTGGGACTGGTGGTTCTTCTGTTTGCGTTTGACTGGCGTTTCGGACTTATCTGCCTGATACCCATTGTGCTTTCCTTTGTGGTAATGATGGTGTTCATGACCGGTCCGACCTTAAAGGTAAAGATGCAGGAATACCAGAATGCACTGGAAGACATGTCCAACGAAGCCGTGGAATATGTGCGCGGCGTGCCGGTGGTAAAGGCTTTCGGACAGACCGTTTATTCCTTTGAAAAGTTCAAAAAATCCATCGACCGTTACAGTGAATGGGCGATTTCCTATACCAAGAGCATGCGTATTCCAATGTGTCTGCTCACCATTCTGATTAACGGTATATTCGCGTTTATTCTGGCAGCTGGTATCTGGTTTACGAAGGGCGGCATCAGCACAACGCTGGTTCTGAATATTTTGTTCTATATTATCCTGACGCCCATTCTTACGGTAACCATGACAAAAATTATGTTCCAGAGTGAAAACAACATGCTTTTAGAGGATGCCATGAAGCGTATGGACAATATCTTAAGTTTAGAGCCTCTGAAAGAAACACAGAATGCGAAAAATCCCAAAGAAAACTCCGTGGAGCTTCGTCATGTATCCTATAGCTACGATGAGAGAACTCAGGCGCTTAAGGATATTTCCCTTTCCATCAAGGGCGGTCAGACCGTAGCCTTTGTGGGACCCTCCGGCGGCGGTAAGACCACACTTGCCAATGTTATCAGCCGTTTCTTCGACGTGAAGGAAGGAGAGGTGTTAATCGGCGGCGTCAATGTGAAGGATATCAGCAAGGAAAAATTGATGGAAACCGTTTCTTTTGTATTCCAGAACAGCCGTCTGATAAAAGGAACCATTTTAGATAATGTCAAATTAGGAAAGCCGGACGCTACGGAAGAGGAAGTCATGACAGCCCTGCGGCAGGCACAGTGCATGGACATTGTGGAAAAAATGCCGGACGGTGTACATACAGTCATCGGAACAAACGGCGTTTATTTGTCCGGCGGCGAAGGCCAGCGGATTGCCATTGCCAGAGCCCTCTTAAAGAACGCACCCATCATTATTTTAGACGAGGCGACAGCATTTGCCGATCCGGATAACGAAGTCAGAGTACAGGCAGCTTTTAAGGAGCTGGCAAAGGATAGGACGGTTATCATGATTGCACACCGTCTGTCCACCGTAACCTCCGCCGACTGCATCTATGTCTTAAAGGACGGCAGCATTGCCGAACACGGTACGGACAGTGAACTGAAGAACAAAGGCGGCATTTATGCTGAAATGATGAAGAATTACATTTCCTCCGTAAACTGGAAAGTGGGAAAGGAGAGTGCGTGATGATAGAGAAATTACAGCATAGATTTGCGTTATCGGAAAGAGGCGCGAAGGATTTGGTAAAGGGTGTCGTTGCCTGCGCCGTACAGAATGTTTCCTTTATGGTGCCCGTTTCCCTACTTTACTTTTTCACAGGCGATTTGTTAAAGGGAGAAATTACACACGAAAGAGCTGTTTTTTACATAGTGGGCAGCCTGCTTGCACTGGCACTGATATTTGGAATTACCTACTGGCAGTACAATGCCACCTTCCTCGCTACGTATGTGGAAACCGGAACCCGCAGACTGACACTGGCCGAAAAGCTTCGGAAGCTTCCCCTTTCCTACTTCGGAAAGAAGGACCTGGCAGACCTTACCAGCACCATCATGGCGGATTGTACCTTCCTTGAAACAGCATTTTCCCATTTTATACCGCCGTTTGCGGGAGCCATTCTTTCCACTGTGTTAATCGCTGTCAGTCTGTTTTTCTTTGACTGGAGAATGGCACTGGCTTCCCTCTGGGTACTGCCCGTTTCCTTCGGCATTGTGTTTTCTTCCGCCAGACTGGCGGACCGTATGCAGCAGAAAGCCATGAATGCCAAAATGGCATGTGCGGACGGCATTCAGGAATGCATCGAAACCATGCAGGATTTAAAGTCCAACAATGCGGAAGCCGCCTACATAAAGGGGCTGGACAAAAAGGTGGACAATGTGGAAAAGGAAGTCACAAACTGCGAACTTATAACCGCCGTCTACATGACCTGCGCACAACTTATCTTAAAATTAGGTATCGGAACCACAGCAGTGGTAGGCGCTTCCCTTCTGTTACAGGGGTCTCTGGATGTACTGACCTTTTTTATGTTTTTACTGGTGGTTTCCAGACTGTACGACCCCATGCAGTCGGTACTGCAGAATCTGGCAGCCATTATCAGCACCCGTACCAATGTAAACCGGATGAATGAAATTTTAGACCACCCTGTGCAGACAGGTGCAAACACCTTAAGCAACAAGGGCTGCGACATCTGCTTCGACCATGTGGGATTTTCCTATCAGGACAAAGAGGTGGTCTTAAAGGACGTTTCCTTTACGGCAAAGCAGGGTCAGGTAACGGCACTGGTAGGACCCTCCGGCGGCGGTAAAACCACGATTTCCCGTCTGGCAGCCCGCTTCTATGACTGCAGCCACGGTAAGATAACCGTAGGCGGCATGGATGTTTCCAAGGTGGAGCCGGAAACCCTGATGTCCTTGTATTCCATCGTGTTCCAGGATGTTACCCTGTTTAACAACAGTATTTTGGAAAATATCCGCTTAGGACGCAAGGGCGCTACGGACGAAGAAGTCCTGGCGGCGGCAAAAATGGCTAACTGCGATGAATTTGCATTAAAACTTCCCGAAGGCTACCACTCCATGATCGGAGAAAACGGATGTGAGCTTTCCGGAGGAGAAAGACAGCGTATCTCCATTGCCAGAGCCTTCTTAAAGGATGCGCCCGTCATTCTTTTAGACGAAGCCACCGCTTCACTGGATGTGGAAAACGAAAGTGCTATCCAGACGGCGCTATCCCGTCTGATTAAAAATAAGACCGTTATGGTAATTGCCCACCGTATGCGCACCATTGCCGGTGCCGACAAGATTGTGGTGCTGAAGGACGGCGTTGTGGCAGAAGAGGGCACGGCAGAAGAGCTTTCCGCGGCAAACGGCATTTATTCCCATATGGCTGCATTGCAGATGGAAAGCCAGAACTGGACAATCGCGTAAGAGAAAGGAGACGGTAGTATGCGTGTTACGGCAGTAGCAGTCGGCACCAGAGGGGATGTAAACCCTCTGGTGGAATTGGGAATGGAAATGAAAAAGAGAGGGCATGAATTCCGGATTTTAACTCATGAAAAGTTCCGTCCCATGATAGAAGAAAAGGGTGTGACCTATCTGCATCTGGACGGTAATGCCGACCATGTGATGCAGTACATGGTGACGGATTATAAGACCTCGGCGGATTTTATGAAGGGGCTTATGAAGCTGAAAAAAGAAAGCCCTGCCTTCATGGAGCAGACCATGGAAGCGGTCAAAGATTCCGATTTAATCATGTACGGCACCTGCGGGGCATTTGCCCGCCATGCGGCGGAATATTACCACATTCCCTGCGCCCGTTATTTTTACAGCCCCATGGATAAAACGGATAAGTATTCTTTATACAGTGAGGAATACGACAGCCCCAAGGTGGGAAAGACCTATAACAGCCTTTACAGCGGCATGAGCATGCTGACCAAAATCATGATGAACAAATGGCGGAAATCGGTGGGACTGCCCAAGTGGAAAATGAGTGACCGGTATCCGGTGATGGACGGCAGGCACCTGCTTACGTTTTACCCGGTAAGCCCGCAGTTAATGCCGCCCGATACTTTCTGGGACAAGGACACGTATGTGACGGGTTACTGGTATCATCCTGCGGAGGATGCGGCGCAGTACGAGATGCCGGACTCTTTACGTGCGTTTCTTGCAAAAGGCGAAAAGCCCATCTTTATTGCCTTCGGAAAAGCGGAGTCAGAAGAACTGGCGGAGTTGCAGGAGCGAAAGCCACTTGGCATCATATTCCTCGGAGGCAGCAGGGAAGATTTCTCT
>OGWY01000602.1_pt1 | contig 29641 bp, 30 predicted proteins | sample 1576121 | NCBI WGS metagenome assembly OGWY01 (sample SAMEA3541543, study PRJEB24748) | human gut metagenome | biome: human gut; feature: human-associated habitat; material: faeces | place: China | collected 2012 | reverse complement strand
TATTATAGATTTAGTAATATCAATATCTTTTTTATAAGTTGGTTTACTACTTTCAAATTTTATGAAAGATGGTTGAAATATTTCAGAGAATAATCTTTTTGTACCAGTTAGGTCTAGCCCTTCATTTTCAATGGTATTGCTTTCAAAAACCATTCTTATCATAGTTTCTGTTCTATAATCCTTAAAGAAAGGAGTCAAATCACTTCTTTTTTTTATAGATTCAATATATTCTAACATCAGTATAAAATCTTCTTTATAATTTTTCCACCAAGACATGAATCTCTCCTTTTGTTATATAATTAGTTTTTATATTATATTTTATAGTGTATGCAGTTCTTTGTCAATTAATTTCCCCACTCGCTAATAACAGTATTTGAAAAAAATTATTACTCCAAATCCTTTTTCTTTATTAAACCATTTAACTGTTTCTTTTAACATACTTCCCTCTAAAAAATAAAAGTTGCAGGAAAATAACCTGCAACTTTTCTAATATTAATTTTTTTTATTACTATTTAATCTCTCTTGCTGGTGAAGCTGGTAAAATAACCTCTACTTCTGAGTGTGGTCTTGGAATTACGTGTACAGATACTAACTCTCCAACACGTTGTGCTGCTGCTGCTCCTGCATCTGTAGCTGCTTTTACTGCTCCAACGTCTCCTCTTACCATAACTGTTACTAATCCTCCACCTACATATTCTTTTCCAATTAAGTATACATTTGCTGCTTTTACCATTGCATCTGCCGCTTCAATTGATCCTATTAACCCTTTAGTTTCTATCATTCCTAATGCATCGTATTTCATATTTAATTCCTCCTATTTTTTCTTTATATTTATTTTTTTATTATTTTAACTTTTGAATTTGGATCTATACCAAGTGCATTGGCTTCTTCAGTATCTAAATGACACTCTAGTGTAAAACTTTTATCAACTCTAACACAAGTGTTGTCGTATTGTCCACCTCTGATTCCGTCAATTTTAATACTTACAACATCTCCATTTGAAACCCCAAATCTTTTAGCATCCTCTTCATCCATATGAATATGTCTTTGAGAAACTATAACACCTTTTGATAAAACTACTGTTCCTTTTGGTCCAATTAATGTAATTCCAGGAGTTTCACAAATATCTCCAGACATTTTAACTTTACCTTTTATTCCCAGCTTTAAACAATCACCTATAGAAACTTCTATTTGAGTCTCTTTTCTTGCTGGCCCCAAAACTCTAACTTTCTCTATAACGCTTTTAGGCCCACAAATAGTTACAACTTCTTTTGCTGCAAACTGACCTTTTTGAGATAAATCTTTAAGTTTATTTAGTTGATAGTCTTTCCCAAATAAAGTCTCAATGTCCTCTTGCTTTAAATGTATGTGTCTATTGGAAATTCCAACTGGAATAGTTAATTTTTTTTCCTCTACTGCTTCTAAAATTTTTTCTAATAACGCATCTAACTTATCCATTTTTACCTCTTTATTGAAGCTAATATCTCTTCCATAAGCTTTAATAACTCTGGATTTTCCACTAACTCCTTTTCTATAGAAGTTTTTTCTAAAGTTTTCTCTGCTTTTCCTTCAGAACCATAAACAGTTATACCTTTATATTCTTTTTCCTCTTCTCTTTTTAATTTATTACAATCTATAAGACCAAAGGCTACTCTTTTAATATTTAAAAGATGCATTGGAGTCACATTTTCAGAAACAGAGCTTCCACCCCATGTTCCACATCCTAAAGTAAACGATGGCATAAGTCCAGTGCTTGCCCCTGTTCCACCTTGAGAACCACCTGTATTCACAAGAATCCTAGAAGCTGGTTTCTTAGCAAATTTTCTCACTATATCTAAATCTTCAGTATGAATACTCATTGTATGACCAATTCCATTTTGTAATAAAGCAATACTTAACTCACAAGCTTCATGCCAATCTTTAGTAACATAAAATCCTAAAACTGTAGTTAACTTTTCATAAGATAGTGGATTTCCTGCTCCAACTCCATTTTGTCTTCCTATTAAAACCTTTGTCCCATAAGGAACTTTAAATCCAGCTGCCTCAGATATAACATCAGCTGATCTACCTACAAATTTAGCATTCATTGTATGTCCTTGTTTAAATAAAAGCTCACAAACTTTTTTAGTTTCCTCCTCAGTCATAAAGTATCCACCTTGCTTTTCAAACTCTTTTATAACTTGAGCCTCATTACACTCTTCACAAATTATTGATTGCTCAGAAGCACAGATAGTTCCATTATCAAAAGTCTTACTTGCGATAATATTTTCTACAGCTTTCTCTACATTTGCTGTTCTTTCTATATATGCTGGAGAGTTTCCTGCTCCAACTCCTAGAGCTGGTTTTCCAGAACTATAAGCTGCTTTTACCATTCCTGGTCCACCTGTTGCTATTATTAGTGCTACTTCTGGAGCTTTCATCAATTCATTTGTTGCTTCCATAGTACACATCTCTAAGCAACTAATTATACAATCTGGAGCTCCAGCTTCTACTGCAGCTTCACACATTAATTTTACTGCTTCTCTTGTACATTTTTGTGCTGATGGGTGAGGAGTAAATACTATAGCATTTCTAGATTTAACAGCAATTATAGATTTAAATATTGCTGTTGATGTTGGATTTGTAGAGGGAACAATTCCTAAAATAAGTCCCATTGGCTCAGCTATACACATAACTTTCTTAGCCTCATCTTCCTCTATTACACCAATTGTTTTCATATCTTTAATTGAATCATACAAAACTGTTGAAGCTAGGTGATTTTTAAATGCTTTGTCCTCAACTTTTCCAAACCCAGTTTCTTCAACAGCCATTTTTGCTAAGCATAACTCATTTTTATTAGCAACTCTAACCATATTTTTAATTATTTTATCAATTTGTTCCTCAGTGTATTCAGAGATTTTGTTAGCTGCACACTTACCTTTTCTTGCTAAATCTCTTGCATACTGAATGGATGTTAAGTCTTTATCAAACATTTTTATTTCTTCCTCCTAGCTACTTTTCGCTGTAAAACTTCCTCTTGAGCTTTTTCTTCTATCTCTTCAATAATCTCTTCTGAAATTATATCTGGAATTACTTCACTTATTTCTTCAACAACCTCTATAATAGTTTCTTCTATAACTTCTTTCTCAACTATCTCTTTTTTTAAAATATTTTCTATTTCATCATGAGGTCTTGCTATAACATGAACTCCAATTAAATGACCAACTTGTTCTGCTGCTGCAGCTCCTGCATCAACTGCTGCTTTTACCGCTCCTACATCACCAGTAACCATTACCGTTATCAGTCCACTACCAACCTTTTCTTTTCCTATTAATGTCACATTAGCAGCTTTTGTCATAGCATCTGCTGCTTCTATAGCTCCAATTAAACCTTTCGTTTCTATCATTCCTAAAGCTTGCATTTTTACCTCCCTCCTTTATAAAAGGGGCTCACTCCAATTTAAATCTTTCGAGAAATATAACACTTTTGCCATATCTTTTGACCCTATTTTTATTTCAGCTTTTTTGGGGATATTTATTAAATCTCCGCTTTTTCCTAAATATCTCTTTCCATTTAAAACTATTTCAACTTCTCCATCTATTATAAAAAGATTTCCCTTTGATTTAGTTTTTTTTATAAAGTTATCTCTTTCAAGTTTTAAAATTCCTACTATCTCTTCATCTGTATTTATTAAATCTTGAGAATATATATTTAAATTTTTAAAGATCTTATCAAATTTTATACTCTCTCCTTTAATTAGTGTAAATCCAGAGGAGTCGCACTCTTTTTCAAACTTCTTTTCATTTAAAAGCATTTTCATAATAGTCTTTTGTAAAACTTGATCTTTAGAAACAATTTTAAAAAACTCCATGATTTTATTCATATCAATATCTTTTAAAACTTCATTTTCTACTTTTTTTTCTTTTATAAAAACTTTAATATCACTATTTTTTATAATATCTTTTGCTGATGGAGTTAAAATCGTATCCTTATCTATTTCAATCTCTTTTGCTCCATTTTCCAAGATCTCTTCTAAATCTTTTGCACATATTAGTTTTTTCAAGTTTTTCTCCTTTCCAAACTACTTTAACTTACAATCTTCATCAATTATTCCAACTACAACTGCATCTACTGGAACACTTCTTCCGATCATCTCTCTTGCTGAAGAACCTGTACTTATAATAACTCTATCTCCAATCCCTGCTCCGATAACATCTACTGCCACTAATCTTTTTCCAGTTGCTGTTCCATCAATCTCTTCTGCTAACATGAATTTCAAACCATTTAGTTCATCTGCTTTTCTTGTCGCCCAAACATTATCTATTATTTTTGCTATAATCATTCTTTCTCCCTATAACTTTAATCTAATATTTCTTGTGTGCAACTTAAAGCTATTCCTAACGGTGTTACAAACATTGGATTTTTAGGTTTATATACATTTGCTTTAACATTCTTTTGAATAACCTCTTCAATTCCTGTTAAACAAGCTGTTCCTCCAACTAAAACTACATTTTCAACATGATATCCCGCAATATGACTATTTATTATTGAAGCTACTTTTTCTATAACTGGTTTAAGAACAGGTAACAGCTCTTTATGATTTTTTACATCTCTTTTAAATTCATCAGCTTCTTTAAATGGTTTCCCATATGTTCCTGAAACTACTAAAGAAAAATGTGTTCCTCCTGTAGCTTCATCCGCAACAGATATAACCTCTTCATTTTTTAATATGGAGGTTCCTGTTGTTCCACCACCGATATCAACCACTGCACCATTTTTTATTTTTAAAACTTGATTTGCTGCTGTAGGTTCATCTAAAAGATTTGTTAACTCAAATCCTGCTGCTTGAACTACATTTTTAATAGCCCCACCATCTATGGTATCTGTTCCTGGTGGAATCGCTGCAGCTGCATATAAAAGTTCTGTATTTAATTTATCTTCAATCTCTTTTTTTAACTCTCTAACTATTTTTATAGCACCAATGTAATCAACTACCATTCCATCTTTTACAACATCAGCATATCTATAAGCTCCTGCTACTGGATTATAGTTTTCATCTAAAACTGCTAACACTACACAAGCTGTTCCTAAATCTACTCCTGTATAATAAACAGATGATTTTGTTAATTTTGGATTTTTTATAACTTTTTCAAACTCGGCCACTAGGCTATCACAATAATCAAAATCTACAATTTTTTCTAAACTCATAACTCCTCCATCATGTGAAGCAATACTTTTTCCATCTTACTAATTATCCAATCAACATTTTCAACAATATCCTCATTTTTTAAAAAGAGATCTTTACAAAGATGTAGTTCAAAAATTAATTTTTTCAAAGAAAATATATATCTTCCATTTTTAAAATATAGATAACTTTCATTTGGTTCTTGACTCTCACTACAAGATATTATTTCCTCCTGAAGTTTTAAGAGCTCGCACTTTCCCTCTAGGGTATCTGATATATTTTTTAGGCTTTTACCTATTTCTAAAATTTCTGCAGCAACTTTTATATTCTTATTCAAAAGTTCACTTACCAAAGAGTAGATTTCCATCTCCAGACTTCTAAGTCTATAAATATTTTTTTTATCTAAAACAACTTGAGTCTTTTTTTTATTTTCATCAAAGTTTTCTATTTTTACTTTTTTATCTAATAGATACTGTCTTCCTCCAGGAGTTAACCTTTGGTTTTGCTCTATTTGGAAGCATTCAAAAGGCTCTTTTCTATATAGCTCTCTCAGATACTCCTCTGTTATAAATTTAAGCATCTCTTTCACCTTCTATAGTTTTAGACAACTAATAATTAATGACGTATAACTCTAGCGTGTAAATCATATTTTTTTATTAAATTCTCTATTTGGTCTAACTCATCATTAGTTAACTGAAACTCACCCTTCATCTCGTAGTCCATACCCAATTGTTCATATTTATTTACACCCATCTTATGATATGGTAATAAATCCACACCTTTTAAATTTTTAAAATCTTTATATGGTAATAAAAATTTAATTAAATTCTCTATATCCATACTTTCAGTGTTTACACCTTTTATTAATGGAACTCTAACCTCTACGTTATACTTATTTTCTAAAAGATATTTTAAATTTTCTAAAATTCTTTCATTTCTAACTCCAGTCCAATGAAAATGTTTATCTGAATCTATCTGTTTTATATCAAATAAAAATAGATCTACATAGTCAGCAGCTTTTTCTATTACATCCAAAGTTGTATATCCGCAAGTTTCTATTGCTGTATTTAAACCAACATTTTTACAAGCCATCAACAGATTTATAGCTGCCTCAGGTTGCATTAAAACCTCACCACCACCTAAAGTTACTCCACCTCCCGACATCTCATAAAATGTACGGTCCTCTTCTATAACTTTTAATAGTTCTGATATTCCTTTATCTTCACCAACTATTTTTAGTGCTTCTTGATTACATTCTTGTTCACACTTTCTGCAACCAATACACTGTTTTGTCCTATCAATAGTGTGAGTATTATTTATACTCACACCATGAATTTCAACAGGGCAAACATCTTTACATCTATTACAATCAATACAGTTGTTACTTTTAAACATAACTCTATATCTTTTTTCTAATCCTTCTGGATTAGCACACCATTTACATCTTAAAGGGCATCCTTGAAAAAATATTAAAGTTCTTACTCCTGGTCCATCATACATATTGTATTTTTGAACATTAAAAATTCTTGCTTTTCTTTCTAAATGGTTATTTTCCATAAGTTTCTCCAAATTTTAGAAGTGTGTTAACACCGTTCTACTTATAATTTCATCTTGTACATCTTTACATAACTCAACAAAGTAAGCACTATACCCAGCAACACGAACTATTAAATCTCTATACGCTTCTGGATTTTTCTGAGCTGCAAGTAAAGTTTCATTATCTAAATAGTTAAATTGCATCTCTCCTAATTGTAAAGCACAAGCGCTACGTAGCAGAGTTATAATCCCGTTTTCTCCCTCAGGAGTTTCAAGTAAACCAGATATTAACTTAAAGTTATGAACCATTCCAATATTCATGCTATCACATGCCATTTTAGAAACTGATTTTATTATTGCAGTAGGTCCTTTTGTATCTGCTCCTTGAGTAGGACTTATTCCATCTGAAAGTGGAGTCCAAGCTTTACGTCCATTTGGTGTAGCTCCTGTTATTTGTCCTAAAGGAGTGTTATTTGAAATAGAAAGTGTTCCATGACTTAATATAGAGTAAAGAGTTCTATATTTACGGTGCTCATTTTCTGTAAAGTTAATTAAATCTGTTGCTATGTAGTCTACATAGTCATCATCATTTCCATATTTTGGAACTGCTAAACAATCTTTTCTTAAAGTTTCATATCCTACAAAATCAGCTTTTAATGCTTCTTTTATATCTTTTAATGTATATTTTTTATCTTCAAATACAAGTTTTTTAATAACTGCCATCGAGTCAACATAAGTTGCTAGTCCACTCCATACAACTCCTGGACCGAAGTTATACATAGCTCCTCCAGCTTCTACTCCTCTACCTTTTTCCATACATCCTTCATACATCATTGACATAAGTGGTTTTGGAGCTAAATCTTTATGAACTTTTTGAGTTATAACAGTAGCTATACTTGAAAGTTTTGTTATATATTTTATTTGATCTTTCACAGCTTCTTCAAATTCTTCATAAGTTTTATATCTATCTACATCTCCTAAATCTGGACAAACTTTTTTTCCATACCATAAAGTTGCTCCATTATTTAAAACTAACTCAATACAGATTGGCCATTGAGTATAAGCTGTTGATGTCCATTGATATAATCTTCCTGATTTTTGAGGTTCAACACATCCCATTAAACAATAATCTCTTGCATCTTCAATTGAAACCCCTTTAGCTAACATCATTTTTATATGAACATCATCAAAGTGACAAGCAGGGAATCCAAGACCAGCTTTTATAACTTGAACTATTTTCTTTAAATATTCATGTGGTGATGATTTATGAATACGACAAGCAAGTGATGGTTGATAAACTTTTACATGTCTAACTGCATCCATAAGCAAATATGTTAAGTCATTTGTTGCATCTTTACCACATCTTGTAAGTCCTCCAACACACATATTTACAAAAGGTTGATATCCTGCAAAAAACTTAGATCCACCCTCACTAGTTAACCACATCATCTCTGACATTTTAATTAACATACATCCAGCTATTTCAAAAGCTTCATATTTTGACATTCTTCCGCTTTCAATATCTGCTTTAAACATCGGATACATATATTGGTCCACACGTCCAATTGACATTCCAGTTTGATTTTCTTCTACAACTAAAAGCGACTCAATAGTCCATACTGATTGAACTGCTTCCCAGAATGTTTCTGGTTTATGTGCTGGAACTCTTGCATTTATTTCTGATATTTTTAAAAGTTCAGCCTTTCTTTTAGGATTCGACTCTTTTGCAGCTAATTGAGCAGCATACTCTGACATACGTTTAGCATATATCATTACTCCTTCTGCTGTATCTATTAATGATTTATAGAAATATATTTTTTCTATATCCTCTGGATTAGCATAATCTAAAGTTTCTAACTTTTCATTAGCCTCTTTAATTACATCTAACATACCTTTATTCATTAAAATCACATCATAACCAGGGTTTGAATCTCCCCCTCCATTTACAGCATGGTACGAACAATCTGAAACAAATGACTCTCCAGATAGTTCCCAAAGTCCAGCTTCACGGAATTGTTGCTCACAATATTCATCTACTGATTGTCCTGCCCAAAATGGAAAAATTTCATCTTTTAAAGTTTGTTTATCTGCTTCAGATATACAAAATGGATCCTGTGGTCTTTTTGAAATTGTTTCTAATTCAGTTTCTAGCCATCTCCAAGCTATATCTGGAGAAAATGCCCCAGCTCTTGGAGCTCCATTTGGTGATCCTACAATTAATTCTCCATCTTGAATCACAAGAGGTGCTGTTTCACAACAATATTTAAAACTCTTTCCTCTTAATATTGCTTTTGGAAGTCCAGGATTTTCTTTAGCTATTTTTGTTAAAGCTTTTGCTCTATGAATAGTTATAGATGGAACCTGTTTTAAATAATTCTCCTTTAATTTTGCCAATCTTTCAGTTATTTTTTCAGGAACCTCTTTACACTCATTCGTGTAATTGTAATTTTCTTTTTCACAGCTTTCACCTTTTATTTCATGACTTACTCCTTGAAACATTTTAAGTAAAGCTTCTCTTTCTTCAACTGACATATTTTCAGTAGCTTTCATAAATTTATTTAAAAATTCTCGAATTTCCATATTACGCTCCTTAAGCTAAAATATCTCTCAATATTTTTTCTAATTTTTTTAATATCTCTAGCTCTTTATCTTTTTTATCTCTATACTTTTCGAGCAAAACTTCAGAACTTTTTATTTCATAACCAACTTTTCTAATATATATTAGATTCATTGGGGAAACATTATCTGAAGTCATACCTCTTCCAATAACTCCACATCCTAATGTCATTGATGGAAATAGCTCTGTTGTTCCTCCCATGCTTCCAAAACTTCCAGATGTGTTTACTAAAACTCTTCCTACAGGTTTCTTTAAAGAAAACTCTTTAATAATATTCTCATCTTTAGAGTGAATTACTAAAGTATGTCCTTGCTTCTCATTTAATAGAAGTTCTATACATTTCTCACAAGCACTCATCCAATCTTCCTCCACATAAAATGAAAGTACTGGACATAATTTCTCTTTGGAAAATGGATTATCTAAAGACACATACCTCTCCTTTGAAATAAGTATCTTCGTATCTTTTGGTATCGTTATTTCTCCTCGTTGAGCCAAAAACTGTGCATCTTTTCCAATATATATTTTTTTAAAATCACCTTTTGAATCAAATATAAGATTTTTTATTTTCTCACTTTCAATTTCATTTAAAAAGTAAGCTCCATTTAATTCAAACTCTTTTATCACTTCATTTAAAATTGCTTTATCCACAACTACTGCTTGCTCTGCTCCTGGCATGACTCCGTTGTCAAAAGTTTTACTTATAACTATATCCAAAATAGCTTTTTTTATATCAGCAGTTTTTTCAATAAATACGGGAGTATTTCCAGTTCTTCCATAAACTAAAGTTTTTCCACTTTTATAAATCTCTAGTAGAATCTCTTCTACTCCAGTATTTAAAATCAAATCTACACCATTGTGGTTTAATAGTTCTTTCGTTCCGTTTAAAGAGATTCTACTTAAATATGAGATTGCTCCTTTTGGATAACCAGCCTCTTCAGCTGCTTCAATTATTAAGTCCAATGTTTTTATCATTGTTTTTTTTGAATTTTTCTGTAGATTAAAAATTATTGAATTTCCAGATTTTACAGCTATTAAAATCTTATAAATTAATGTTGATATGGGATTACACTCAGAACAAAATGCTACAATAACTCCAACTGGAACTCCAATATTAGATATTTTATTATCTTGAGATATAACTCCTACACATTTCATATCTTTTAACTTTTCAACAACATTTTCTAAAAGTAAGTTTAACTTAGTAACTTTATCCTCTTTCACTCCAAAATCAATCTCTTCATATAGTTCAAAAGCTATCTGTTTAAGATTTTCTTTTAATTTTTTCTCTATGTTATTTATAACTTTATCTAACTGTCCTTGAGAAAAAGTTTTTAAAACTTTTTGAACCTCTTTAGAATTTTCAGCTATTATTCTAGCTTCTTGCATAGAAAGTAAATCATTGTCTATAATAGTCATTTTTAATTCCACCTCTTATTTTATAAGTTTGGAATAGCATACTTATCAATTATTTTCTGTATGTCACAGTGCGGTCTAGCTATAACTATTGAACTATACAGATTCCCATCCTCCATATTAGTTACTGCATTCACTCCTGCATCTACTGCTGCTTTACAAGCTCCAACATCTCCTGTAACTATAACAGTTATATATCCCGATGCCACATTTTCATATCCTATTAACTCCACATCTGCTGCTTTGCACATAGCATCTGCTGCCTCTAAAGCAAAAACTAATCCAAATGTTTCTATTAATCCTATTGCTTCTCTTCTTAACATTCAAGTCAACTCCCCTTTGATTATTGATCTATATCATGAACTGTTACTATTTTTCCAATCTCACTTATAGGTCTTGGCATAACATTTTTAGCTGTTAATTTCCCTACTGCCGCTGCTGCCGCTGCTCCTGCTTCAACTGCTGCTTTAACTGCTGCCACATCTCCCTTTACCATTACAGTAACAAGTGTTGACCCCACATTTTCATAAGATACTAATTCAACATTAGCAGCTTTTAACATCTTATCTGCCGCTTCTAAAGCTGGAACAAGTCCAAGTGTTTCAACTAACCCTAAAGCTTCATTTCCGTAATATTTCATCTTATCCTCCAAACTTAATTATTAATCTTTTATAAAACTATTGATTATATCTTTACTCTCTTTATTAGCTTCATAGTATAAAACTAAGTTTCCATTTTCATCTAAATCTGCATTTACTTCTTCAATTAATCCATTTGCTTCAGCTGTCATCAAAGCATTTATTATAGAGTTTTTATTGAAAGATTTAAAATTTTTGTAATCCTTTTTTAAAGACTCCATCACCTCATAAACAGATGAACTTCCATGCTTTGTAAAATATTTCAATATTGCATAGTTAAGTGGCATCATGATTATTCCTCCCTCTTTTTTAAGAATTCCAAAGGATTTACTGCTATTATTAAGATTCCAATAACCATTATTATTGCACCAATCCAAGCTACCATAGGAAGAGCCCATCCATCTATTCCAACAATAACTCCTAAGAATAACCAACAGAAGAATGGCCCAAAGAATGAATATGTTCCATTACATGCTGTTCCAAGTCCTGCTCCACACATACTGTTTCCTGTATACCATGCTGTAAAAGAAACAAATGTCGCAAGCCCACTTAATATAAACCAGAACATTGCTGGTGAACTAGAAAAAGCTTTCATAGTAAGTGTTATTGCTGTTGTTACATCTCCACTTAAGAAACCAAGTATAGGTAAAACTATAAATATATTTGTAAGTCCTGAAGTTAACTGTCTAACACATATTCCAATTTGTGGATCTACCATAGCTGATGCATATCCTGCAACACATCCTTCAAATCCCCAACCAAAAGCTGCTATTATCGCTATTAAAATTCCTAGTAAAACTTCTGTTGAAATCTCCTCTCCAACAAAGCTTGTACTTCCTATTAAAAAACTTGCAGATACACATATTAAAATTCCAAAAGCCATTCTTTTATTAATCTCTTGTTTATAAAATATTTTTCCTAAAATTGCTGCTATTGCAGGACAAAGAGCTGATATTGGAACTATTATCGATCCTGCCATTTGAAGGGCTATTACATAAGCTGTTCCAGCTATTGGTCCTCCTAACATTGCTGCTAACATAAGCATTCTTCCAGGTTTTGTGTTTAATGTTCTTCCAAAGTCACCAAGTTTTCCTTGATAACCAGCATTACCTAAAGCCCAAAATGCGCTACACGTATCATTTATTGCATTTCCCAATGCTGCTAATAGATACACAATTACAAAAGTTGAAAGTCCCGCTAAATTCGGGCCATACCAATCCGCCCAAACTCCTTTAGTCATTCCTAAAGTTAAAAAAGCTGTATAAATACCATAAGTCATTCCTGAAAATAGTCCAATTTTAATACCCTTTTTTAAAAAATCCTTTTTACTTTGTTCCTTTAAAGCTGTAATTTTCACTTCTTTTTCTAAAAATTCAGCTTCTGCCGTCTCCTTCAATATTGCTTCTGGCATAACTCCTCCTTGTTACTCTTTTTCATAATAAATTGGGGAATTTATTATTTTTTCCTTGTTATAATACAAGTATAAACCTTCCATATAGGTTTAATGTCAAGAAAAAATTATGTACAATTTCAATTTTTATTTTTTGCATATGAAGCTATTATTTCGTTTTCAGAACTTTTATAATAAAAAAACAGGTTAGTAAACTAAGTTACCAACCTGTTTTTTACATTCCACCTTAGTGGAACCTTTATTATTTTATATTCATTATTATTTCTGTTACAAATTTATCCTCATCTTTTGTGGTCCAATAATCCATCACATATCTTTCATAGCAACAATCTTCAAGCTTATAATTATGAAGCTTTGCCCAATCACACATTTTTTTATAAGTTTCTTTTATATTTTTATGAGAACCAATATGATAGCAAGAAACAACAAGTTTTCCTCCAAAATCAGTTAAAAGTTCTGAATCACATTTTATAAGATTTTTTTGAAGCATTCTTATTTTTTGGGTTTTTCCTTTTAATTTATTTTCTAAAGAGGAGAACTCAATTATAACAGGACCTGTTATTGCATTTCCTATCTCTTCTATATAATTAGTAAAATCTATATTTATTACAGAGCTTATATAATCTTCGCTAAACTCTTGAGAGTGATGTATATAGCGGTCTTTCTCTAAATATTTTACTTTTACATCTGTTAAATTATATTCTAAAACCATTCTGGCTTCTTTTACCAAAGAGTTCCAATCCTCAAGGGAGCGTTTTTTTAAAACTAGCTCCCTTTCCATCTCTTCTAAATCTTTTATTTTTTCTGAAAAACTTTCTTCAATATGTTGACAATTAAAGTCATTCATAACTTTTTTTATACTCTCTAGTGTAAATCCACTCTGTTTATAATATTTTATTATTGGTATTGTATATAAATTGTCTTTACTATAATATCTGTATCCATTATTATTTATTTCAAAGGGTGAAAGTAGTCCTATTTTGTCATAAAACCTCAGAGTTTTTTTCGCTATACCACAAATTTTTTCAACTTCTCCAATATAGTATTTCTCTTTTTCCATTTTATCACTCCTAAAATTCTATCCTACAATATCTTTCAATAGTGTTTTTATGTCCTCTTTCTTAATCTCTTTTGGATTTGTTTTTGTACATATATCTTTCATTACTATTTCATAAACTACTTCTACATCCTGTAGTAGTGAACTTCCATCAATTTTTAATTCTTTTAAATTTTTAGGAATACCTACAGATTTTTGTAGCTTTTGAATATAATTTATTAGGTTACTTGTACCAATAACTGGATTAATCCCATTAAGACCAGCTATTTTCCCTAATTTTTGATATCTTTTTAAAATTTCATTTTCTGAATCTAAGTATGATTTTTTATCTATATCTGAATTAAATTTAATTACGTAAGGTAGTATAATTGCATTTATTTTTCCATGAGGAATATGAAATCTTCCTCCAATCATATGAGCTAAACTATGAGTTAATCCAAGTCCAGCTGCATTAAATGCAATACCTGCTAAACATGATGCATTATGCATTTTCTCTCTAGCATATATATCGTTTCCATTTTCATAAACTTTTTCTAAATTTTTTACAACTAATTCAAAAGCTTTTTCTGCCAAAGCATCTGTGAAATCAGAAGCTTCCTTAGATACATAAGCTTCTATTGCATGTGTTAACACATCCATTCCTGTATCTGCAGTTATACTTTTAGGAACTGATTTTACTAATTCTGGATCTAATATTGCTATTGTTGGCAATAAATCCTCATTTGTCAAAGCGTACTTTAAACTTTCTTTTTCATTTGTTATAACAGAATACTCTGTTACTTCTGAACCTGTTCCACTTGTTGTTGGAATAGCATAAAAATCTATCTCTACATTTTCATCTATTCTTTTATAATACTCTCTTATAGCTTTAGCTCCATCTATTGAAGAACCTCCTCCTAAAGCGATTATCAAATCAAACTTTTCTCTCTTTAGAAGCTGCACACCTTTTGCAACAATTTTTATTGTAGGATCCGATACAATCTCATCAAAAACTAAAACTTCACACTTTTCTAGTTTATCTAATACTTTTTTTAAAATATCAGATGTCCCTATAAATTTGTCACATACAATTAGTATCTTTTTATTATCTAACTCCCTTAATTTTTCTAGAGATCCTTCTCCAAAATATATAGCAGTTTCAATATTAAAACGTTTCATAACTAAACTCTCCTCACACTTTTAGTCAAAAAAATACTAATTTTCCCCAATTTAATTACAGTCTAATCTTAGCATATTTTCTTTTTTTTACCAAATAAAAAATAAAACTTATTTTCAAAATTAAAAAAAGTTACAGATTTTACTGCAACTTTTCTAAATATTTTTATAGATAAAACTCTTTTAACATTGGATATAATCTTTTAAACTTTTTGTATTTTCTATCATAAATAATCACATTCTCTAAATTAGGCTCACAAGTTTCAACTTCATTTATTATATCTTTACAAGCTTTCTCCACACTTTCATATCTCCTAGTACCCACTGCTGCCAGTATCGCTGCTCCTAGAGCTGGTCCCTCAGCTGCAGAGTCTATAGAGATCACTGGTTTTCCAAGTACATCAGCTAAAATCTGTTTCCACAATAAACTTTTAGCTCCACCGCCACTTACCCTTATTTTTTCAATCTTTATATCCATCTCTTTTAGAAGTTCAAAAGAATCCCTAAGTGCAAAAGCCACTCCTTCAAGAACAGCTCTTGTCATCTCACCCTTTTTATGGTTATGTGTCAATCCAATAAAACTTCCTCTTACATTAGAATCATTGTGAGGTGTTCTCTCCCCTATTAAATATGGTAAAAAGTATAACCCCTTGCTTCCAACTTCAACTTTTTCAGCTATCTCATTATAGTATCCATAATCTTTAGACTCGTTGACATCCTCTACCCACCATTTAAAAGCTCCAGCAGCTGAAAGCATAACACCCATTTGATGATATTTACCATTAGCATCACAAAAAGAATGAAGTCTATAATTTTTATCAGCTCTATATTCATCTGTTGATGAGAAAACAACTCCAGAAGTTCCTAAAGCTACAGATATTATTCCCTCTTTTATAGCTCCTACCCCAACTGCACCAACAGCCTGATCTCCACCACCAATAACTATTTTTACATCTTCATTTATACCAAAACTCTTTGCTATCTCTTTATCAATATTTCCTATAACTTCCATTGATTCAAAAACTTTACCTAAATTTTCTTCTCTTATTCCTAAATATTCTATCATCTCTTTTGCCCATTTTCTCTCTAAAACATTTAATATCAAAGTTCCAGATGCATCTGATACATCAATTCCATGTATTTTTGAAAGTTTATAAGCTATATAATCTTTAGGTAACATTATTTTTTTTATCTTTTGAAAATTTTCATATTCATTATTCTTTAGCCATAAAATTTTCGGTGCTGTAAATCCAGTTAGAGCTTGGTTTCCAGTTACCTTTCCTAACCAAGGCAAAGAGTTTAACTCTATGCATTCTTTCTCTGTTCTCTGATCACACCAAATTATAGCTGGTCTAATAACTTTATCCTCTTCATCTAAAACAACTAATCCATGCATCTGCCCAGAAAACGAGATACTTTTTAATTCCTCTTTGATATTCTCGTCTAAAATATCTTTCAACCCGTGGCAAACAGCACTCCACCACTCTTCTGGATTTTGTTCTGCCCAATTGCTATTTAAATAGTTAACTCCATACTCCTTAGATACAGTTTTTACAATCTTTCCATTTTTATCTAAAAGTAATAGCTTTACTGCTGAAGTTCCTAAATCTATTCCTAAGTACATAACCTCTCTCCTACTTTCTTGGATTTGAATTTTCTGGATACATTACAACTTGGATTGGGATTTGGTAGTTTTCTGGACTAGTACTATTTTTTAAATAGTTATCCATAACAACTGCTGCCTCTTTTCCAATAAATTCAAAATCTTGAACTACAGTTATAGCCATTTTTTTCTCATCAACTAATTTTTTCCCTTCAGCTGATCCATCAAATCCAATAATCGTAAAGTTTGCTAAATCAAATCTATTATCATTTTGAATAGCGCCAATGCTTCCTATAGCCATTACATCATTTTCATTATAAACAATATACTTTCCTTTAGGATTTAAAGCACTTAACTTAGCCTCTAAAGCATTTTGTGCCACATCTTGAGCAAAGTTTCCTGTTAACTCAATATATTTTGAGTCATCATTTGCTAACTCATTCCATCTCTCTCCAACTTCATCAGATAACAAATAATCTTTAAACCCTTTATATCTAGTTATATGAGCTGTATGTCCATCAATCCCTTTCATATGTATAATTCCAGCTATTTCATCAGGTTTAAGATTAGATTTTTTTACAACCCACTCTGCTGCAAACTTTCCTCCATCCTCATTGTCAGTTGCTATATCTGCAAGAAGTTCTACTCCTTCAACTGTTGTATCTACTGTTATAATTGGAATATCTCTACTTACAGCATCATTTAACACTCCCTCTGTAGCATCTTTATTTAAAGGATTTATTACTATTGCTGAAGATCCCTTTACAATTGCGTCCTCCACTTGACTTGGTTGTTTTGTAGCATCATTTGCTGCATCATAAACATCAACTTTATATCCTAATTTCTCCGCTTCCTTTACAAAAGATTTCTCTAAAACAGAGAAAAACTCATTAGATTTATTTGACATTAAAAGAGCTACCTTTTTTGCTGGTGCTCCAAAAGCAATATTTCCTAAAACAAGTGATAACAGTAATAATTTTTTCATTTTAATTCCTCCCTTAAATCTTTTACTAAATCTATTTTTATTTTTATAACCCCAATTTTTTACGATCTGCTATTACTGCAAACAGTATAACAACTCCTTTTATAACCTCTTGATAAAACGATGATACTCCCAATAAGTTTAGTCCATTATTTAAAATTCCAATTATTAGAGCACCTATTAATGTTCCTAAAATTTTTCCCTTTCCTCCAGACATAGATGTCCCACCTATTACAACTGCTGCTATGGCATCAAGTTCTGCTCCTTGTCCTGCATTTGGATATATAGAGTTATATCTAGCTGCATATAAGATAGCTGCCAATGCTGATAAAAATCCACTTACTGAATAAGCTATAATTTTTATTTTATTCGTTGAAACTGTCGATAATCTAGCCGCTTCCTCATTTCCACCTGTTGCATAAAGATGTTTTCCAAAAACTGTTTTTCCAAGTAAAAACCACAGTATGGCAAACACTCCTAAATAAACTATCATAGATATTGGTAGATTAATAATCTCTCCACGATTTATATACTTCATAAAAGTTGAGACATTGTTTATATTTCTAACTGGAAGTCCATTTGAAACAATTAAAGTTATCCCACGATAAATTGTCATTGTAACTAACGTTGCTATAAATGGTTGAAGCTTTGTTTTAGCAACTAAAACTCCATTTAAAGATCCTAAAAAAACTCCTAAAATTAATCCTAGTGGTAAAACTAAAGCTATTGGTAGTTTAAATGTCACTAACATAATTCCAACAAAGTATCCAACTAATGCTAAAATAGATCCTACCGATAGATCTATACACCCTATTAAAATAACAAAAGTCATTCCAAAAGCTAATAGCCCATTTATTGATGATTGTTTAAATATATTCTGAATATTATATAGTGAGAAAAAATTATTATTTAAAATTCCAAAGAAACTTGAAATTAGAAATAGTATCAGAAATAACCCATATTTATCATAAACCTTTTTTATATTTTGTGACATTACTCTGCTCCTCCTAAAAATGCTGTTTTTAATACTTCCTCTTGAGTTATATTTTTACCTTCATAGATTTTTACTAACTTTTGATTATGGATAACTGCTACTCTATCAGCTACACCAATAACCTCTGCCAGTTCACTAGATACAAGAATTATTGCTACTCCTTGTTTTTTCAGCTCATTTATAACTTCGTATATCTCTTTTTTAGCCCCTACGTCCACTCCCCTTGTAGGCTCATCTAAAATTAAAATCTTAGGATTCGTTTCTAGCCACTTGGCAAAAACAACTTTTTGTTGATTTCCACCACTTAAATTTTTTATCTTTTGATCTCTTCCACTTGTTCTAATCTTTAAACTTTTTATATAGGAATCAATTTTATTTGATATTTGGCTCTCTTGGACAACAATTCCCTTTAAAAATTTTTTCAAAGATGGAATAACAAAGTTCTCTTTTATATCAAAATCAAGAATTAACCCCTCCTCTTTTCTGTCCTCTGTTACAAATGCTATTCCATTTTTTTTAGCATCTATTGGCGATTTTATCTTTTTTTCTACTCCATCTATAAATATTTTTCCACTATCCAATTTTGTACTTCCAAATATTGCGTGCATAATCTCAGATCTTCCAGACCCCATAAGTCCTGCAAATCCCAATACCTCTCCCTCTTTTACAAAGAAATTTATATCTTTAAACTCATTTTTTCTAGAAATATTTTTAACCTCTAGTACTGCTTTTCCAAGTGTAACTTTCTCTTTTAAATAGAGATTATCAATACTTTTTCCAGTCATCATTTCTACTAATTTTTCCTCATTTATAGCATCTATTTTTTCTACTCCAATATATTGGCCATCTCTTAAAACAGTTACTCTATCACACATTCTAAAAATCTCATTCATTCTATGAGAAACGTATAGAAAACTAACTCCTTCTAACTTTAATTTATTTATAATCTCAAAAAGATTTTCTATCTCTTTATTTGTTAAAGCTGCTGTAGGTTCATCTAATATAACTAACTTTGCATCTATTAGCAAAGCCTTTGCTATTTCTATCATCTGCTGATATCCTACACTTAAATCTCCAACTAAAGTATCTGGAGAAAGATGTCCTATTCCTAATTGAGATAATTTCTCTTTACAAATTTCATTCATTTTTTTTGTATCAAGCAAACCCTGTTTTGTTTTTAACTCTTTTCCTAAAAATATGTTGTCACAAATACTTAATTGTCTAATAACATTTAATTCTTGATGAACATAAGCTATTCTATATTTTTCACTATCTTTTATAGAATTTATCTCTACTTGTTCATCATCAATAAATATTTCTCCACAATCTTTTGTATAAACTCCAGTCAATACCTTTATCATAGTAGATTTTCCCGCTCCATTCTCTCCCATTAAAGCGTGAATCTCCCCATGCCCTATCTGAAGCTCTACCCCTTTTAAAATCTTCACATCACCGAAAGATTTATGAATACCTTGCATTCTTACTTTCAACTTCGTCTCCCCTTCTTAAAACACAATTTCGATCTATTAGTGTACATTTTATGATTAATTTTTACATTTTTTTCACATAACACATATTAATGTAGCACATATTAATTATTTTTGTCAAAAACTTTTTTATATTTACTTAATTTTTTTAATCAGTAGTTAACAAAAAAGCTGTAGTGGAATCTACAGCTTTCCTAAAAATGATTCTCCATTATCAGGTAGCACCCGCCCAAAGTACTCTGCTACACTTTGGCCAATGTCAGAAAGACTACTTCTCTCTCCTATTTCTCTTGAACTTAAACCTTTTTTGTAAACTAAAATCGGTACTTTTTCTCTTGTATGGTTAGAGTGTCCAATCATTGGATCATTCCCATGGTCTGCAGTCACAATAAATATATCATCTTCATCTAATAACTCCATAACCTTTTTTAACTTTCTATCCACAACTTCAAGTCTATTCCCGTATCTTTCTGCATCCTCTTGGTGTCCTGCTAAATCTGTCTCTTGGATATTTGCACAAATAAAGGCATTATTATTATTTTTTATCTCTTCTATCAATCTATCCATAATCTCATCACTATCTACACCAAAAATAGATTTCCCCTTAGGATTCTCTACTATATCTGCAACTTTTCCTATTAATATTGTCTTTGCAACACCTTCTAAAATTTTTGGTAGCTGGACTTCACTATCTATTCCATATCCCATATGTTGCACTTGATAACCATTCTTATATACTCCAGATTTTGGTGCATTTATTCCACCAAAAAGATTATCTTTACACTCATACGCATTTTTTATATCTTCAATACTCACGTTTTTCCCACCAAAAGTTATAACTCTTGGTACCTTTACAACACTTCGAACAACTCTTCCTATCTTTAAAAGATTTTCATAATTTATTAAATCTAGTGCGCCCGTTATATTATAAACCTGTCCTAAATCTGCTTCTAAATTATCTCCAATAGTAGCACATTCATCTACTATCAATACCTCTCTTGGTGACCCAAACCTTTCCACTGAATATCCCGATTTTTTTAAAGCTATTTCTACCTCATCTATAGCCTCATAAAAAGGTTCAGTTTTAGGTTTCTTTGGATAAGTCCCCATAAGCTCTTGATGTCCATAGAAAGTATCACACCAAAAGTGCTTAAGATTTGCTTTTCCATAAACAGCTTCTTTTGAAAATTTTATATTTCCCATCTCCAATTCTGCACAATTAGCAATACCCAACTTTTCTAAATTAGGTATCTTTAACTTCGGATTATATTTTAAAATACTTTTATATGTATTAGCTCCAACATCTTGCGGTCGTACTACTCTTACATCATTCATTTCCCCAATACCAAAACTATCTAATACCAACACCACAAATCTTTTCATATCTACATCTCTCTTCCTAAACTATCATACACACCCACAAGTTTTGGATTACTACTTTTTACTCCCTCAACCAATGCCACACTACTTCTCGTTACAAATATCTGTGTTCTAAATGCTCCAATAACTGTTTCTCCAACATTATTATTTCCACATAATTCAAAATAGTAATCTATACTTTCTAAAGTTGGAGCCTCCACTGGTGATCTCCTCATTTTTTTTATATTTTTACCTACTAAAACACTGTTCATGCCAGATCTTCTATAATGACCTCCACCATAACAATAAGAATTATAGTCCAAATTATGAGATATTTCAGAAACATATACAATTGCCGGAATCTCTCCTTCTAAATTTCTGCTATTAAATGGCGTTGTCCCTGTTAAAGCGTGCCCTGGTTCTCCGTGAGTTCCTCCATAAGCTTTTATACTTTCAATATTCTCTAAAGAAGTTGCTGAAGGCATATTTAATTGTTTTACAAATATCCCCAACTCTTTTAATATTTTTTCAGCTTTTTTTATACTTTCAATATTTTTAGTACCCTCTATTATATTTTTATCACAATTATATAAAAAACATGGGAAAGATGTTAAACCATTAATTCTAACGTTGTTCAATTTCAAAATCTCTTTAGCTACATCTTCTATATCATCTAAATAAAATCCACCACTTTGACCAGAATATATTTTGCTATCTTTTTCTAAAACTCTTAGCATAATATCTTGAACTTTTCCATATTTTTTAGCAGCTTCATCTATTTCTTTTATCTTCTCTAAAGAGTAAACTGTTATAATCTCTGGACTATGTCTTACAACTTTATCTATAAGTGACGATGGAATTTGAACTAGATGACCAACGTTTCCAAGTTTAACTCCATTGTCCATCATAATTAGAGCTTCTTTAAAATCTACAGTTACAACTCCAGCAAATCCAATCTCCACTAATTTTTTAGCTAAGTATGGAACTCTTCCAAATTGTTTTGTCATAGCATAAAGTTTAATACCATTTTCCTCAGCTTTTTTACAAAGAGCTCTTCCATTTTCTAAAATAGCATCCACATCTAAAACGTATGTATCTGGTAATATTTCACCCTTTTGATGAAGCTCTATTGCTACCTTTATCAAATCTGGATTTTTTTTCTGAACAATATCTATAAACACACTATTTCACCTCTTTTGCTATTTTATAACTCTCTTTTAATATTCTAACTATCGTTTCAACTCCAGCTCTATTTGGATTTATTCTTATCATTCTTTTTTCTAAAGTTGAATCTGTAGCTCTAAATGTTCCAGACACTCTATAAAAAAGTGGAGAAAACTCATACTTTGATTCTGCTCCCACAGGATTTGGTAGTGCTCCTAGTTTTTCAGCATGAACTAACATCTCCTCAGCAATATTTTCTTTTAACTCTACAACTATTACTTTTGACTGAGCATTTACAAGATAAGCACCCTTAATAAATTCTATCTCTCCACTATTAAATATTTCATGTAACTTATCATTTACTTCACCTTGAATAGCAAGTGAAACAGGGGCATAAACTAACCCTCTTAAAACATCAAGAGCTTCATGTCCTTGAACTTGTCCTCCACCAGAATAGTTACTACTAATAATTTTATTAATAAACTCTTTTTTACCAACTACGCATCCAACCCCTTCTGGACCAAGTAGTTTAAAAGTTGAAAATGCTGAAAGATCAGCTCCTAATTCACTTCCAATTTTATTTACTTTCATAACAGCATAATTATCATCTGTCACAATTGGTATATTGTATTTTTTTATTTCTGCAATAACCTCTTTTATATCATATGAATCATCAATTTTTTGACGAGTATATTGAACTAAAGCTGCATCAAAATTGTTATTTTTTAATACTTCCTTTAGCTCATCTAAATTATTAAAGTCAGCCTCTATCTTTTCCACACCCATCATTTTAAAAGTTACATCTGTTGTAGGATAAACAGGTGCTTTATGAACTAATACTTTTCTTTCTCTTTTTTCACCTAAAATACTATAAAGTCCCCATTTTATAGCTGCAGTACCAGATCCTCTTACAAGAACTGCTGCTTCACAATCGAAAAATTCAGCTATTACTTTTTCAGCTTTTTCAGTAGTAACAGGTTTATTTAATCCCTTTACAACTCCAAGATCTCCTCTTGTTAAAACTTCATGGCCTTGAAAATATTTTGTTATTATATCTATCATTTTAAATTGCTTCTCTTTTGCTACTTCTATTCCTATAGATTCCAATGGATATGTTTTCATTTTCATTCAACTCCTAAAATTCTCTTTGGATTTTCTACCAACATATTTTTTAAATCACTCTCTTTTATCCCAACCTCTTTTAGCATAGGAACAAAAGTTTCAATTAGATATGCATACCCAATTCCACCATTTGTTTTTAAGTGAGATCTTCTTGTTAAATCAACTGACATTAATAATTTTTCACTCCATCCCTCTTCACAAAGTGTTTTTATAAAATCAACCCTAGTTTCATCAGGAAGATAGTTATTTTTACCAATAGTATCAAACTCTACATAGGCTCCTCTTTTTAAAAGAGATTTTATATAATTTAAATTACCACTCAAAGCTACATGTCCTAAAATAACTTTATTTAAATCTACACCTAAGTTTTCTAAAAAATCCAACTGCTCATGCCCTAATTTCCCCAAACTTGTATGAGTTGTTATAAAAACTCCTGTAGCTTTTTGAGCAATTGCAGCTGCGTGGAAAACTTTTTTTTCAAGTTCAGTCATAATTTCAAATCCTGTTCCAATCTCTCCTATAAGTGTTGCACATTTATTTTTTCCATCTATTCCAATCTTTATATCATCTATCATTTTTTTAGCAAGCTCTTCAACACTTAACTCTTCAACTTCTTTTGGCAAAAAAGGTTCCTTATAATACCCTGTAGACATATAGATATTTAGTCCTGTGGCCTCCTCTATTTTCATAACATAATCCACATCTCTACCAATGCCAACATTACTCACATCTACAACTCTAGTTACTCCAAGTTCTTTTAATCTTAAAAACTCCTCTTTCGTTATATCAAAGGTATCCAATTTACAATCTATATTATTTTTCTCCTTAGAGAGATCTATTGTTACATGTTCATGCATATATGTTATATCTTTAATCATTTTCCCTCCAAATTTTAAAATCTCGATTATCTATCTCTTTTAATGGATAGTTTAGAAAATACTCTCTATAAAGTTTTGGCCTTTTATCCTCATTTAAAACTTTAGATATCTCTAGTAAAGATTTCAAATATATCTCACCCTCTGGTACAACTATAACAATTGCACTTCCTATATCTCCTGTTGGAATAGTTATAGCTGAACAATTTAACATATTTAAAACTTTTAAAAATCCTTTATTTGAATTTTTTTGAATCTCTTTAGCTTTCTCTCCCATAACTCCAAAGACAGAGTCTCCTAAACCATAAAGCTCCACATCTTTTTCTAAATATATAAGCGCACTATATGATTTAAAAGTATTTTTTAAAAACTCTATCATACTATCTCTTTCATAAAGTTTTTCTTGTTTTTCTAAAATATTTATCTCATAACCTTCTTTTAATTTTCCATAGCATTCAATATCTAAATCTATAACGCAACATTTTTTTATAATCTCTTGAGGTTCAGTTAAAAATATCTCACAAACTTTTTCTAGTTCAGTAAAATTTTGAGTTATAAATCCAACTCCTGGTGTAAATTCTATAGAATCTGTTGATTTTTTATTTGTTCTTCCTTTAAGTCCAACTCCAGAAAGTAAAACTGAATATAGATTTAAGCCTATAGCTGGGCCAAGCACAGAGCCTCCCCCATCAGTTCCAACTCCAACTGTGTTTAATCCATATAAAACATTTATCGCTGTTCCACTAGATGAACCAATCATAAGTTTTCCTGTTATTGGATTTAAAAGATTTAGATCTACAGCTCTTCCTCTATCTGTACAACTGTCAATTGTGTTCCAAGAATAACCTTTCTTTAATAACTTTTTTATGATGTTATCATTTATTTCCTTAGTATCTTTAATTCCAAAAGTTTTATAATTAGAATCTTCTCTAAATATATCTAAAATTATATTTGGATTTTGCTTCTTCACACTTTTACCTAAAAATTCCTTTGTTCTTTGTACTCCAGAAAGAGCTTTTATATCCATTTCTTCACCTCACTATAATTTAAGAGGAGTAAAAACTCCTCTTAAACTTTATCTATGCTATGCACCATATAATCCTAAAACTGAGAATATATTTAGTAAAATTCCAAAGAATATTGCAGCTACAGGTCCCACTGCCATATCTACAAGAGGTTTCTTAGCTGTTTTATTTAAAATATAAACTCCAGCTACAAACAGATAACCAAGTCCTGGAGCCATTGCATCAGCTGCAATCATTCCACCAACAATAAGTGCAACTTCTAAAACTCTAGACATAGCTGTTCTAATCTGATCTCCACAACCTTTTACTCCTGGGAATTTATCTAAGAATTTAGCTATTGCTCCAAGAGCATATATCTCAAAACAAATAGCTGCTGCTCCACCTATAAATGCTACAAAAGGATTTCTTAAGAAAATTCCAATTGCAAATACAAAAGTCATTCCTGCTGGAGCGTAAACTCCAGTTGCTATAGCAGTTGTAGCAACCAATGGTACAAATCCAATAGCTCTTGCTAATGCTGCAAGTCCAGCTTCAGAAGTTTTTCCATCAGCTAAAAGATTTAAAGATATTGGATCTCCTGCAACTAAATGTAAGCTTATAGCCGCAGATATTATTCCTCCCATAAGAGCTAATCCTAAAATATTTTTCTTTATTCTTTCAACTCTAGCAGCAAATATATTAAGTAACATTGCATTTGATCCAGGAGCATCAGTAGCTGCCTTTTCTCTCATAGCAAAAGCAATCATAATTACCATAGCTACCAGTAATGCCATTCCATCTGGATTTAGTACTATCTTACTTCCATCAAACATAAAAGTTCCATACTTTTGAACAAGTTGTCTAATAACTATAGTCAATCCAAAAGTTGTAGCTCCTTTTTTAAATCCATATTGATAAGCCACTACCAATGCTGGGAATGCAGCAAATGCAACTATAATTGGAGATCCTACTTTTCCTAAAGATGGTAAGAAATTCACTGGTAATTTTGCAAATAGTTCCACAACAACTTTTAATCCAAGAGTTATTAGAAGTCCATAAAGTCCACCAGCTACAGTTGATAAAATTGCACCTTTTTTATCAAAACTAAAAGATGTTCCAATTATATCTGTTCCCAAAAGAATACTATGAATAAGAATTATATGTGTTGTAAGGGAAAATGGAATTCCAAATCCTACAACTAAACCAAAGCTTAAAGCAAAACTTGTAGCTGCTAAAGATTTTCTATCCATTCTTCCCTCTAAAAACTCAGGAACAATAGGTCTTAATCCATCATTAAATATAGCTACTCCTCTGTTTGCTAAAAGTGCTGCTAAACCTCCCAATAAAACTGCAACTATATAGTTCATTCTTACCCCCTATTTTAAAATCTCTGCTAAAATAACTGGTACAACTGCATCTATGTGCTGAGCTGTAAATCCAAAAGCCTTTTTTCCAGCGGCAATTTCAGATTTTATTTCTTCATCACTTTTTATGTTTCCTGGCATAGAAACTGTAGCACAATTACTTGCTCCTAAAAGTGCAATAGCCATAGCTAAAGCTCCACCTCCACCAGTATTACAAGCTCCTAAATAATAATCTGCCATATTTGTTTTTACATCCATAGCCGCTTCAATATCTGTTTTCACTGTTATAACAGCTCTTTCTCCACATATTTTTCTTACTATTTCAGCTAATCTCTCTTTATCAATCTGTCCACCTATAACTATTCTTTTCATTAAAATCCACTCCCTCTTATTTTAATTTTTTAATTATTTTTCTAATATTACACAGATATTTACAAGCATATACTTCTTTTCATCATCTGGTAAAGTTACATCTAAAACCTCTGATAAATCATCATAAATTAGATTAGCTCTTTCAATATGCTCACTTTCTAAAGTCTCTTTAAATACCTCTTCATCTATAGTTTTAACTGGCTCACCATTTTTCACTCTTGTTATAGCCATTGATAGATGAGTTACCATCATCGCACCATTATCTTCAGTAAGTTCAATATTATGCTTTTCATTAAACATATCAATTACATCTAGCATAACGTCTTTTGTACAATCAGTTATTGCTCCTGAAACATTTAAAATTTCTAATCTAGTTTGTAAATCCATCTTCCCTCCAAATTTTACTTAATCTATAAGTTTAAATTTTTCCTTATCGAAAAATTTTTTAAATATATTTTTTATAATCTGATTATCTTTTCTTATTACTATAACCGATTCAGTAGCTAAAAGATTTCCCTCATTTTCATTTAGCTCTTCTATTACTATCCCATGTTTTTCTAAGTGTATCATTTTATCTAGAACATCATCATAGTTCCAGATAGCTGCATCAATCTTTCCATCTATTAAGTTTTCAATAACTTCTGAATATTTAATATCTACAAAATTTATATTTTCATTTTTTTGAAAATTAAAATTTGTTAAAAAAATATGGTCGTTAGACTCTGGATCCTTTCCAACATTAACCACTTCTCCATTTTTCCTTTTTAAAATAACATGTTTCGTAACATAAGTTCTTGGTCCAAATTGCTCTATAATCTCTAAATCAAATCCAGAATCAATTGCATTTTGAGCTGCTAATTTTGAGACAACACCAAAATGATAAACGCCCTCTTCAATAAGTTTTAGCCTTACATATCCACCTCTCATGTGAGAAAAATATAATGGAATTGGAATCTTTAAACTATTTGTTATATTATCCATTATTTTTTTATATCTCTGTGAATACGTTATTGGCATAACACATAGCAGGTAATCAACCTTTAAAACTTTTAAAAGATTTTTGTAATCTATATTTTCAATTACAGTTCCATACTTACCTTTTTTCTTTAAATCAATTACTTTTTTATCTGTTAGTTCTTTCAAAGCTTTTTGAATTGTTCCTAAAGATAGTTCTAAATACTCAGAGTAGTTTGTAATTGTATCTAAATTATCATCTATCTCTCTACCTAAAATATCTTTTGACAATCCCACTATAGCTTTTTGTAATTTTCCAGTTTTACTATTCATATCTACCTCTTTTCTAATTTTCATTTTTTTGAAAATAAGATTTATGTACTTATTATAACCTATTTTTTTATAATGTCAACAGTTTTAAATTTTTCAAAACAAGTATTTCTCAAAAAAAATGAGTAAAAGCAAATAAAAATTCTAAAAATTAAAGGGTATATTTGTAATAAAAACTACAAATATACCCTATTTATCCATATACTATCTCTTTGAAATTTTATTTTTTACAACCTCATAAATATAAAACAATATAGGAATTAAAATTAATGTCAATAGTGTCGAAAATATAAGTCCGAAAATAACTGCTATAGCCATTCCTTTATACATCTCACTACCTTGCCCAATTCCTAAAGATAACGGAATCATTCCAAATACCGTTGTCATTGTTGTCATAAAAATTGGTCTTAGTCTTGTTCTTCCAGCCTCTAATATAGCTTCTTTTAAAGGAATCTCTCTTTCTAAAAGAATCTTTATGTAATCAATTAAAACTATTGCATTGTTTACAACTATTCCCGCTAGCATAATGATTCCAACAAAAACCATCGTATTTGTTTTTTGCCCAGTTAATAAAAGCCCACTATAAACTCCTATAACTGAAAGAGGAACTGTTCCCATAACAATAACTGGTAAAATATATGATTCAAATTGTGCTGCAAGTATAAAGTAAACTAAAAACATCGCCACTACAAAGGCAGCCTTTAGCTGTTCGTTCACTTCAGCCATATTTCTTCCACTTCCACCAAAAGAATACGTTATTGTTTTAGGTAACCCCACCTCATCTAAAATCTCTTTTATATATTTTTGACCTGTCACTAAATCTAACCCATTTGTAGTATTAGCATCAATTGTCACCATTGTGATTTTATCCTCTTTATCTATTCCGTAAGCTCCCTCTCCAATTTCAAAAGTGGCTATATCTTTAAGTTTTACAACTCCTCCATCTTTTGATTTTATTCTTAACTCTTGAATCTTTTCAGGAGAGTTTCTAAACTCTTCAGCAAGTCTTAAACTTACATCTACCTCTTCATTTGCTGTCT
>OGWY01000598.1_pt1 | contig 29704 bp, 30 predicted proteins | sample 1576121 | NCBI WGS metagenome assembly OGWY01 (sample SAMEA3541543, study PRJEB24748) | human gut metagenome | biome: human gut; feature: human-associated habitat; material: faeces | place: China | collected 2012 | reverse complement strand
CATCTCTTTTCTTGCATTTTCCAACCCCTGCATCTTCTGAAGTTCTTTCTCCGCATCCTCAAGTCCAACGTGGGTGTAAACATTGAGAGTTACTGCAATATCCGAATGTCCCATCAGATACTGTAGTGTCTTAAGATTCATGCCGGATTTCGCCATGTTGGAGCAATATGTATGCCGGCATACATGAGATGTGATATTGGGCATCTGTACCTTATAAATCTCGTTGTACCTGCCCACCATACTGTTAAATCTGTGTTCCCAGTGCATGGCAACCATCGGCATTCCGTTCTTATCCAGAAAAAGAAATCCAGTGTATCCACCTACCACTTTCTCCACTTTATATTCTGGTCTATCTTGAATGATTGCTCGAAACATTTCTGTAACTTCTTTTGTCATTGGAATTACCCTTGTTCCGGCATTTGTCTTTGTCGGCTCAATCACATACTCCATCTTCAAAGTTCTCTGCAACTGATGGTCGATATTGATGGTTTTTTTCTCTAAATCAATATCTTTCATCGTCAATCCACAAAACTCTGAGATTCGCATACCTGTATGAAAAAGAATGTATATCACTTCATAATACTTGCAGTAAACCACATCATCATGTACAAACTTTAAAAATTTTCGCATCTGGTCTTTCATGATTGCCTCCCTTGTGACAGCATCATTTACTACCACTCCTGCAAGTTCAAATTGGAAAGGATTCTTCATAAGGACATCATCATCTACTGCCATCTGAAACGCCGGACGGAGAACTCCACGCACTATCTTTATCGTGCTATGCCCTCTTCCGTCTTCCTGCTGCATTTTTATAAGAAACAGTTTTGCATCAGATGTCTTAACTTTTGAAATCTTTTGACTTCCGAAAGACTCCTTTTTCAGAATATTCCTCACAAAATTATAATTGGCTAATGTGTTCGGTCGCATTCCCACCTTAGTTCTAAGATATCTCTCCACCAATTCATTCACCGTAATATTCTTTCCTAATGAATCCAATCGGTTATCAAGGTCATATCCTATCTGTTTTTCCAGTTCTCTCAGCGAAAGGCATGGTTTTTAACCAACCGGGAGTGGATCTGTTGGTTCTAATCTCCAGCTATAAACAAAGTGTGGTTTTCCACCTATGAATCACTCTTTCTTCCATGCCATCTGTCACCTCTCTCTGCGTGTATCCTTGCGTGGCACGACTTGCACAAAGAGATGAGGTTGCTCCTGTCATGTGTTCCACCTTCCGACAAAGGAACCTTGTGGTGTACCTCTTCGATTGGGACAAGCACTCCATTCTTGTAGCACAACTCACAGAACGGATGTGTCTTAACATAGCTGTCACGGATGCGTTTCCACGCACGTCCGTATCGTTTCCTTGTAGCAGGGTCACGACCGTACTTCTCGTAACGCTTGTTTTCTTCCCTTTGGTGTTCCTCACAGAACCTTCCTTCCGTCAGCTTAGGACAACCGGGATGGTGGCACGGGTGCTTTGCTTTCCTTGGCATCACTGCGCCTCCTCGTTTTCAGGCATAAGAAAAGCCCTCACAGTGGTTTTCCACCATGAAGGCTTAAGCCTGTCAGCATCTTTATCTTATTTGCTGATTATATAATAACACAAACTCGACCATTGCAAACCATTGCAAACCATTGCAACTTTTTATTTTTTCAAATTAATTGCATCATCTGGCAGTTCAATCTTTGCAATAGCTTTATTATGCCAACGCTGCACAGTAACTGTATCGGCAGACAGCTCATCTCCTATCTTTGGCCATGCTAATTATATTTCTTCGATATATTCTCTGAAAATATCCAGTATGAAATCTGCACTTGCCGGAGTGTAGTTGGGCGATTGTGCCATAACTGCATAATCAAAGTTTCCGTCAAATTCCACGTCCTCAATCGTTGGAATTATTAACAGTTCCACTTCTGGATCTTTTATTGCACCCTCAAGATATTTTTTCTTATATGCGTCAGACGGATCATACTCAGGCATTTCCATCGTTTTATTATACTTTAACTGTATATAATTTTTTACAGGTTTATCCCAAATGTACTCTTCATGAAAATCCTTTTACGTGTCAAGTACATAATCGTTCTTGTCACCATGAGGATTTGCACAATATGTAATAGATGAAACCATTCTATAGGCAACTGCCCAAAGCAAATAGTCACCTATACTAATTCTTTTTATTTTATCGCAAAATTCATACTCGCTTATTTTTCTTCTTGAATCAATCGGAAGTGTAAGAAACTCACTTTGCAAAAAACTCCATGATGCATCTCCCAAGCCTAAATCAGCATGAGAATCAACATGAACAACATCAAAGGAATCTGAAAGCTTTTTGCTATTAATAAGTTCTTCCCAAAAGAATAGTGATTCATTATGCCCACTTACAATTCTTCCCGGTATTTTGTGTGTTTTTGACAATCCTAAATTTTGCTCTAAGAATTGTCGAACTTCTTCTGCAGACCATACTGAATTTCCATAATCCTCTTCAGCAAGTCTTTCCTTACAAGAAAATGGTGTGTTAGCTATTTCTGTCATGAAATAATCCATATCCAAATCCAACACTCTCATGTCAATACCTCCAAGTTTCAGTATTCAATCACCTTTTAGTTCACGATTAGCTTTTTTTAGGAAACTTAAGATCGAATTTTCCGCCAAGAACGCCTGCACTAATTCCAACTACAGTCATCAAAGCAAAGCTGATACCTCCGACAAGTTTCCAGTTGAATTCTCTCTTTTCAGAGTCTTTTTTATTTACCTTATCTTCAATTTCTTTTTCTTGCTGACGAATCTCTGTATCTTTTTCATTCGCCATTTTTACAAGTTCAGCCTCTCTGTTTAATATCTCAATCATCATCTCAGGAGGAAGGTTTGGATTATCGAGAAGTTTACTGCAATCAGCTTGCACTTGTTTTACAAAAGCATAAAACTGTTTTCTACTATCTGCAGCCTGATCTATTTCTTTGTTTGCTACAACGTAATACTCCTTAATGCTTGCATCATCACTACTTAAAATTGTATCAAGCATCCCCTTGTATTCAGTTAATGAAGATTTCATTAATCCAACAAATTCAGGAAACTGTGCAAGCACTTCTTTAGCCACTTCAGGACGAAGTTCGCCTATCTTTGATGCAAAACTAATCACATCACCTTTTGATATATTCTTAAAATCAGTTCTCTGCATCATAGCAAGAACATCCTTTTCCATTGGTGTATATTCCATGTTTCTACCTCCTAGTGTGCTGTCTGTATTCCCTTATTTGTATCCAAATCAAAACCAACCTGCCAAAATCCCATATCAATCATCTTCATCTGTGGATACGGCATACCTTCAATTTCCATTTTCTCTCTAACTGGTTCAAATCGAGCAGAATTTTTTTCGTAAAAATCGACAAGCTGCATAATGGATTTCAAGTTGTAATTACCGGTTGCGACCTTCTGATTTTTAATGCCTGCTATAAAATATCTATCGTATGCAGGAACGCAACCAAGAGTTCCCATAAGTATTTTAGAGATTAGTGTAAAGGACAATTGATTTTTTAATTTTTGCTCTTTTACTTCTCGTCTGATTTTATCGTAATACTGCTCTAAAAACGAATTTATATCTAGAAGTAATTGTTGATTGCTTTTTTCTCTAAAGCTAACGCACTCAATTCCAGCCAGCACATCATACTTCTCACTTAACAGTTCTTTCACTACCGGAATATGTACTTTATAATCCTTTTGCAATAAAAAGGATGAACCACGATACATTCCCCAACTAGCCAAATAAAAGGCCAATTGCAAACTCAAATAATCATAATCAATCTCTTGGCTCCCTCGTGCTTTTATGAAATGTGAATAGCAGTGTTCCCAAGAACGATATCGACCATTCTCATCAACCTTCAAATCATTTTAAAATTCTGTTGATGATTTAATAATCAAATCCACAGTATCCATGCTACTCACCACCTATTCGTTACTTATTTTTATCTGTTCTCCATCCGGGAAGATAAATGATTGCTCAAAGGTAACCTCCATCACATCAGCTATCAGCTTTAGCTCCTCAAGAGTAACTGTATCTCGTTTCAGTTTCTTACCAAAGTTCTGTGGAGTCTGACCTATCCGTCTGGCGAGTTCTGAAACGCTTATATTCTTTTTATTACATAATTCTTTAATCATATCGGATGTCTTCATCGTTATCCTCCATGTCTAAAACGCACCTCACCTACTATATTATAAACCATTTGGTTGATAAATTCAATCCCGGCACGGTTTTGCCCTGTAAATTTTCTATGAAAGAAAAGCACCCAACCGTTGAAGTTGGATGCTCGTATTTCATATATTTGGTTTCTAAGTTTATGCTTTATAGTATTAAGTACCTTGAAGTTTGATTTTAATAACTTCTTTTTGTGTCTCTCTGTCTTTTGCGATTTTGAAATCATCGCCAAGTGTAATGGAAAAATCGAATCCTTTACCTTCAGTGATGATAGAGCCGATCCCGTTTTCTACTGCTTCTGCATCTCCCTGCTGAAGCTTGAGTGTTGCAACAAACCATCCTTTAAGAGTAATCTTTCCTTTTTCGATTTTCCAATCAGACAGTTTCAGCTTAGGGAAATCCAGAAGTTCCACATGATCTGCCAAAGGATCAAAGAGCTCTGCTTTATGTTTTGATGCATACTCAAAAACTGCATTTTCTTGCGTCTGAGGGAATTCCTCTATTTGAGAAATGCAAGAAATGCAAATATCAGAAACCTGTTTTAGAAGCAAGTATGCAGATTTGAAAATAGCTTGCCACTCTTCATCCAACGGGCTGATTATTTCATGGAACAAAGCATTTCTCAATGCATATACATAGTCAGCAAACCACTCCACGGCCTTTGTTGCCATTAGCGGTGCATATTCACCTCTGCGTGTTGCGTAGAGGTTCTCCCGATCTAAGCGGCCAAAACCATTGAATGGAACTTGATAAATGATAGCATAAGAGTTTGATGCTGCCAGCGGATCTACTTCGTGGGGATATCTGTAGTTGTACTCAAATCTAAGTCGAAGCGCAGTATCCAATCGCAAACAGGCATCTTTGATTTTTCCGGTTACTGTTTGATTAAACCCTTTCTTCGGAAGTGTTACCTCAATATAATTCCGAAGCTTTTCCGAAATCTCTCTCATCACGGCATCATAAAAGTCATGCATAAACTGAATCTCATTGATAATGAGATTTTGATAGCGATGCTTCTCCACAACTGCACGGATGATCGGCCGCAGATCAATATCTTTTTTGATGCTCTCGTTATACTTTGTCGTGCGGAACTGACCAGATATACCCAAGTAGAATTTTAGAATGTGCCTATCAACAATATGTAGGTTCGCTTGATACCTTTCCTTCAAATTTCCATCCTTATCCAAATCAATCATCTTCTCCTCATAAGAGAACTCACGATTGATTTGGAAAAAAGTCTGGAAGAAATACTGCGGAAAAACATTCATTACTTTTCGCATGCTGATGGGATACATCGCAAAAAGTTCTTGAGCAAAATCATCCGTATTGATATTTTTTTGTACAAAAGGCATGATCCCTTCTTTGTAGGCATTCAAGAAAGGTTTGTCCCCACGAGGCATACCATCTTCTGTAAACACATTCACATCAGGGTTCAATTCTCTCAAAACGGCAATAAACGTAAACCATGTTTTGATGAACAGCGTAACAAAATCAGACTCGGTGATAGCTTTCCATTGCTCGTATTTTCTTTCTACCTGCATACTGCTATTCTCCCTTGCCTTTCAGCCATGCCAGCGCAGCGGCTTCTCCTTGCTCAATCGCCATCTCAACAGCCTGCTTTGCATATTCAAGTAGCTGCTTAGATTGGTGACGAAGATCAAAGGATTCTTGCACCTTTACAGCGATAGCTTTTTGGAGTTTCTCATCAACTTTGGGCAATGGCATGGAAAGCAGTTCATCTTTTGTAATTCCGGCTAAGATTGTCCCCGAGCAACGTTGCTTCATTAGCGCCTGAATAACCTCGGATTTAAATAGAACAAGCAATGTTTCAGGATTGATATCTTTAGAGTCAAGGATATAGAATCCAGTAGAACAAAGACATTCATCAAGATCATCTGTAATAAGAGCGCAACTCTGCAAAGACCCTTCGACTGACGAAATTACAATTTGCCCTGTTTTCACTTTTCGGCGAGCTCTTGACGGTAATTCTGCTCCGATTATTGTGTCAACACCAGAAATTTCTCCTGCAAGGCCGACATTAGAAAGTTCAATATATTGATAACTTTCGTTTTCTTTTGGCAAAAAAGTTTTGTCGTGAAGCTTACATAACGACTCAACGGTTTCGCTTGTATGAAGCGACTCGCTATATCTTTCGTATTTTTTCTGGTAATACTCTGCATCTAAGCGACCAGACATTTTATACGACTCTCGAAAGAGTTTGATCTGTGTTGACCCGACAACACAGTCATTTTGTATTACGGGCAGATTATCAGAAAGATACTTTCCACCAGCCTTATACGCTTCTGACGCTGCCAAAGATAGCGCAGTTGCTCTTTTAGTCAGACTGGCAATAATTTGTTGAAATGGTCTGCTTATTACAGGAACCGGTACAATCTCCACTTCCTTACAATTCAGATTTACCTGCTCGGTTTGCCTGGAAAGGTATAAAAGATATTGCTTTCCATAGAATGAATTCAAGTAGGCATTAACATATTCCGGTGCCATTTTCCTTGAGTCTATTCTAATCTGGGCAATATTCTGATTAATATTTGCGGGGAGCGTTTCCTCACTTACTAACGCACTACGAGCAATAATTTCTTCTGTTGCGCCGATGATTGTAGTTATAATATCATCTTTAGCAAGCTCAGTTCTGGAAATTAATGCGTTTCCTTTTGGTGTTAAATAATCGAAAAAAATAGTGCTGATTGTATTCTCGTGAAGATTGTTTGTTTTTATCAGGGGAATATTTCCGCCGTAATACTCGTCAACTGCCATAGACGGAGTGTGTCCTGTCTGTATGGGTTTTGCGACGAGGTTTCTCAAAATTTCACATGGGAGCGCACCTATTTTCTGCTTCAAATCAGAATATTTCTTTTCGTAAAAATGGCTGTCGATTCGAAATGCTTCATACTCGGAAACTGTTGATAAGTTTATTTCGCTGCATTCCAGCCCATCCATCAAAGCCTTGTACTTGGCTTCATCGAAAGGTTCAACGGATGGGCTTATCGAAAAAAACTTAAACCTTCCTTCTTGGCAAACTCGATAAATGCTTCAGCAATGCCGTCCGGGGTCAATCCATCGTGACTATACAAGTCGTGGTCAACGATCAGATGTCCATGGTGGTCAAGCACATTTTCTCCGGTAACTGGGTCTTTCACATAGATCTTATCGCCAGAGTTGTCTTTGCTCTGCTTCTGCATGGTAGCAAAGAAGATTGGATAATCTTCCTTCTTAGGGCACAGTTCATCATCCCACTTCTGCACAAACAGAACTGAGGTTTTAGTCCCTGTGTGAGGTTTGAACACATTGCCATGTAAGCCTACAACGGCAAGGATACGGCAACGCTCAGCAATAAATTCACGGATGTACTTATCGCTGGAATTATTAAAACGTCCCTGTGGCAAGACAATAGCCATACGGCCGCCAGGTTTAAGGAAGTTCAAGTTGCGCTCGATAAACAGCACATCACGGCCAACTTTATTCTGCCATTTACCGGCACTGTTTTTGCCAAGCTCATAGTGAGAAATAATTGTGTTTTCCTTGATATCGCCAGCAAACGGAGGATTGGCCATCACGAGGTCAAACTGGAACTGGCTATAATCTTTCACACCAGCTGGCTGGAGCTTCTTCAGCTTCTTAAAGCCTTCGTTATAGGTATCAATCCAGTCTTCCTGTTTGGTGGTTTCGCCCCAACGGGAGTAATCCAGTGTGTTCAGGTGCAGTACATTGGTCTGGCCGTCACCGGCGATCAGGTTCAATGTGCGAGCAACACGGACGGTCTTTTCGTCAAAATCAATGGCAAAAACATTGTCTCTGACAAAATTGGTTTCTTCGGGGATACGTTCTGCAGCCGTGAATCCGTCACCTTCGGGAAGCCCTTTTTCTCTGCGAATATCTTTCCAAACCTTGAAAATACTATGGACTGTGAAGCCCGAGCTGCCGCAGGCGGTGTCGATGATTTTATCCTTGGTAGTGGGGTTCATCATCTTGACGCACATATCAATAACATACCGAGGCGTGAAATACTGGCCTTTTTCACCCTTCTGAGCTTTGCTCATCAGATACTCAAAGGCATCATCCACAACATCAAGATTGTTATTGAAGAGCTTAATGTCCTGCAGAGAAGCTACGCAGACTGCGAGATGAGAAGGGGAAAGCAGGATTTTGCTTTCGTCGGTGAAGATGCCTTCCCATTTCTTTTTGGCGTCGTCAAACAGACCCTGAATTTTTTCCTTCAGCTCATAGTCGGTATTTCCGCTGTTGCGGAACTGCAGATAAGCGGTGGGGTCATTGGCGCAGATCAGCTCATCATACAGTTTAGCAAAGATCAGTTTGAAAATTTCTTCAAAGGAATCCACACCAGCACTGGCAAGAACTTCATCCTCCATCTCTTTAATCAGGGAACGAAGGGACTTCTTCTGGGTGCTGATTTTATCTTTGCGCTTCAGGTCTTCATAGGTAAACTTTTCGTTGATGATATCAGAAAGCTTCTGCGAAGCCTTGGGAATATCACTGATTTCCTCGAAGAAATTGGGGTCTTTGCGGTTGTAGCAGGAGATCTGCTCACCATTTGTCCAAACACCAATAGGTGCACCGGTAGCATTACAGTAAGATTTCAGCTGTTCCTTGCCGTCAGTAAGTTTCGGCTTTTTCAGCTCCACGATGATATACGGCACCATGGGACGATCCTTGTCCATAATAGCGATATCTGCTCGTTTTACCTCACGGCCAAAGTGAATTGGAGTTTCCAGTTGAATGCGACTGGCCGCATATCCGTATTCATTCATCAGCTTGTAAATATAGAGCTGACGAACAGCTTCTTCAGGAGTAAGCTTGATTTCTTTGTTGCGGATTGCGCAAGTAATATGAGGCACTTCGCTACCACGGACAGATTTCATAAAGATACGAGACTCTATCGCAGATTTTGCCTCGGCAGAGAATAGCGTATCATCATATGTAGTATTCTTAAAAAGTTCATTCAATGTCATTTGTTGTTCCTCCTGATGCGAAAATGCCAGCATAAATAAGTTGCTCGATTTGTGTGATTTGTTCCTCCGATGGATCAACTGCAATTAGTTGTCTTATCAGACCCCATAGTTTCGGGTTCTTACTGAGTTCTGCGTTTATATCTGGTGGCGACGTTCCTTTTGCTTTTGCGAAAAGGGCCAACATCTTTTCACGCAGTTCAGGAGGTGGCTGAAGTTGCTCTAATAACTTTAGCAATAATTCCTCAGAGGGAAAAATCATACCACTCTCAATCGAGCTGAGAGAGGCATTGGTAATATCGACAGCCAACGCCAACTGCCGTTGAGAGAGATGCGGTTGCTTCTTTTCTCTTGATTGCTTAATCCATTTGCCGAGTTTTTTCTTATCGACAGCTGATACAGCCATTGATATTCCTCCCTTCATAGTATTAGTTGTTAACTTACAGCTAACACTATAATAACACATCTAATTCTCAGGCGTCAAGATGAAGTACACATTAATTAATGTGCGAATGTAGGTGTTATAACGATGCATTACAAAAAAGGATAAAAAAGATAACGAATGGGATCGACCTCTCACAGCCATCCCAATTAACATGCTCCTGAGGAAATCAAGCTGATTCTGAAGATGCGTCACCGTAATCCTAACGCCGGTATCGTTGTATTTTTGGTCATACTTCGTTTAAGAGGATACATCCGTTCTATCTCCGGCTTGTGTCGCTTTCTCCGAAAACCAAAATTCAATGGGTGTAAAATTGCCCAATCCAAAGAAATACACGCCAAAGCCCTATGAACAGATGTCCTATCCCAGCCAGAGGGGCAGAGCGATGTAAAATTTGTTCCCAAGATCTGTATCGTAGGGCAAGAAGAACCAATTACTCTGTTGGACATTCTGAAAGAGCAGAAGGTAAGTAAATACTCCAGTGGGATCTACTATAAAACACAGATTGATTTGACATACAATTCCAACCATATGGAAAAGAAGCCGCCTAACCTACGATTAAACCAGATAGATCTTTGAGACCAACACCATCGTCAAAAATATCAATAGCATTCAAGACTGAATCGTTGCACTTTTTTCCGACATAGGAAATACTGCTTCTGGATATAGAAAGCCGGACTCCATCGAAAATGAAGTCCGGCAAGATATTATCTATATACGATTTCTTCCAACACAATTTCTTCTGCCCGGTTGTAGATACTATTCATGACTCCAACCCAGGCCATCTGGTCACTGGCTTTCAGATTCTCTGTTACGCCCTCAGATACCTTCATTGCTCAACAATCAGAGACAAACGCTCCTGTACCTGCTCGTTCAAATCGGCAAGGTAAGTCCAGAGTCTGATAATTAGCCAGTAACTCATTTAATCCGTTTCTGAATATCTTCAACAGATGGCAGTTGCTTTTCCAGATTATCCGGCAAACTACTGGTTATTTTGTATTCGCTTACACCAATCGGCTTTGAAATATCCTTGAGCGAATATTCTGCGACCACATTATTTTTGCTTTTGCACAGAAGCAAACCAATGGACGGATTATCCTGCTCTTTTTTCAAAATGCCGTCCACGGCTGACAGATAAAAGTTTAGCTGACCAGCATATTCCGGCTTGAAATCACCGGTTTTCAATTCGATAACTACATAACAGCGAAGATTCAGGTTATAGAACAACAAATCAATGTAAAAATCATCGCCGCCTACATTCAGGTGATACTGGTTTCCCAGAAATGCAAACCCTGTTCCAAGCTCCAGAAGGAGCTTGGTGACATCCCTAACAAGTGCCTGCTCAATATCCCGTTCGAGCATATCCTCCCGGAAAGGAATAAAATCAAATACATATGGATCTTTCATTGTCTGCGCTGCAAGTTCACTTTGCGGAGACGGTAAGCGGTGATCAAAATTTGTGACCTTATCTGCCAGAACCTGTCTCTGATACAAGTTGCTTTCAATCTGATGGACAAGAACATTTCGAGACCAGCCGTTTTCCGCTGACTTTTTAATATACCATTTGCGTTCATCCATATCAGCGACCTTATCCAGAAGAACTATATTGTGACCCCATGGAATTTGTGCAACAACCTGTTGCACAAATTCTCGGTCTGGATAAATCTCAGCGAATTTTGCCATATACTTCAAATTACGAACAGAATATCCTTTGCTTTCTGGAAAAGCAATCCGAATATCTGCTGCAAGGTTATCAATAAACTTGTTTCCCCATGATTTATGTTCATTGATTACGCAACCAATATCATAATAGAGAAGCAGCATATCTGCATTCACATGAACTGCCGCACGATATTGTGCCGCAGTAATTTCAATTTTAATATTCTCAATAATGGAAAGATACTCAGCCGTATTCACCAACATGCTCATCGCCTCGCTTTCACATAATTCCTATCATTATTTTCTCTATAATAAGATGCTCATACACAATTTTTTAATAATTCAGGTAACCACATGAGCACAGATACAACAACATCAGCCATCCAGCAACACCGACATCAATTCATTGACCTTCTTGTACACTCTTAGTTTTTTGGCATATATGGAAAGATTTTGCAAATTTTTCTTTTCATCCTTTGCATAAGCGTTCAATGCCTTACTAAATATTTCATGATCAAGCCTTGAACGATATTTGAAGCAATCACAAATCGTACGCTCTCGATCATATACGGAGAGCTTAACCCCGTAAAAATCATCCGTTACTCTCCCCAGTTCATATATTTCTGGTTGAACATAATACGTTTGCAAAGCCAGTACATCTACATCCAGTTTTGTCCGGGACATAGATCTCGGTACAGCAATAGACCATTTACGAGGTGCAAAGTCACTATAGCCATAATGAAAAAGAGCCGATTCCACACAAATAATTGCCTTTGGGATCAATGCTGCAATAAGCTGTTCTTCAGAAGATGTGTTCCCATCGGCAAGTTGATAGTATCCGTGCCGAATGCGTTCAAGGTATCCGGTGTTGCAAAGATTCACAATGTCAACAGCGGGTATGCCAGCTGCAACAAAATCTGATGTTTTTGCAATACCGCCCTTTTCTATAATTACCTGTTTTGAAAGAGTTTTCTTATCCACGTATTCACCAACTTTTTATTAAAAACCACACACACTCAATCCACTTTTGTGCTTGTATTTTATTATATCATTCAAATTGAATTAATCAATAATTTCACGCACAATTTTATAATTTCTGTGTATGAAATTTTTAATCAAATGCGTTTCTCCGTCAAAACTGCTTTTGCATGATCAATGATCATGTCAACGCAACGGAAGTGGTTTACTGTTTCAATCACACCAACGGCAAAAACATCAACACGTTTAAAGCTCGGTTTCTGTCCTTTTTGCTGACACAGGAAATACTGCTTCTGGATGCAGGAAGCCGGACTACATCGAAAATGAAGTCCGGCAAGATATTATCATATATACGATTTGTTCCAACACAATTTCCTCTGCCCAATTGTGGATATTGTTCATGGCTCGAATTCAGACCATCTGTTCTGCTGCTTTCAGTTCCTCAGTTACACCCTCAGCGCCCTTCATCTGCTCAACAATCAGGGACAAACGCTCCTGTGCCTGCTCGTTCAAATCGGCAAGATAAGTCCAGAGCTGCCCTTCCAGAACCAGATCGTTAAATCTCATAGGGCTATGCTCTTCAGATACTCTCTGTGCAGCTGCCCATATTTCCCGATAGGGCGTTCCTCATTTGGAAGCTTCAGATCCGGGATGTAGTAATCACCAGCCAGCACATAGTCCATATTGTTGATACTCTTTTTGTTTTTCATAAAGGCTTTTAATGCCTTCCCGGAAAATATCAGATTCCATTGCATAATCACCGTTTGCCAGTAAATATCCAAACATCCGGATTACTTCCTTCTGTGCATAATCTTTATTACTCAGCCTGATGGTCCAGCGACATCCGCCTTTTGTTTTCTGCATTATACCGACCTACCTTTTGTTCATCTGATGAGTTGCCAGAAGCTCATAGCCTTTGGCATTCAGTCTGATATCCTCAAGATAAGCTGCATTTTCTCTTGCATTTCCAAATCTTCTCATAATGATTGCTCCGCCACCTACATAAAGAATGTTGGAATAAGCAAGGTCAAACCCACTCTCTTCAAGCATACCTTCTATATCCGTTGCAAATGCTTTCAGCTTCGATATGATAATCTCTTTAACATCCTCAGGAATTACCACATCCTTACCAAGTATGAAATTCTACACCACACTTTCCGGAACTCTACCACCTGTAGCCTCTGCAATAGCCGCGTTGATTTCCTGAAACAGGGTAATTATGGAGTTGGGTACGGTGACGCATTTATCCGGTTGCACCTTTCTCTCGTCAATAAAGATGATATCCTTGGTCCAAGAACCGATATCCGCTACAACATATCGCCATGCATGTTGCCCATACAGTCTGCCACCGCCGCAAAACACTGCGGAAAACAATATACATTTTCAATTGTTATGACATAATCCTCATCTTCAAACTCGATAAAATGTGGACCACTTCGTTTCAAATACGCTACTAGCTTCGCCTGTTCCTTGCCAAATCGCTAAAAGGAAGAAATCCTCATCCGCTGTCTTATCCTCGTGAACTGTCTTACGCTCCCCACCAATGCAGTAATAACTGCCATCATAATAAAAGCTGTTCTCTGCTACCGGTGATCTACCGTTACACCTCACTACTCCATTACCAAAAATGTGATGTTTGGTCTTCATAAGCGAAAACCCATGATCAATGCCGATTACAACCGACTTGTCCTGTGAATTATTTTCTTCGTACATACTCTGTACCTGCCTTTCTGCCCTGCGGGTGTTTTATTTTGTAGGTATAGAATATAAAAAATCCACCCCACCTACATTGAATGTAAATTGAGTGGTAATTGAGAGAAAATTGAATTCATAATTTACATTATGAGAAGTTCGCCGATGGAACCGTAAAATGTATCGAGGAAGAAATACCGTTTGAAGTGCCGGAGGGGTGGGAATGGACACGGCTCCAAAGCATAACATCAATCTTAACTGATGGGACCCATAAAACGCCCACGTATAGCGAAGATGGATATATATTTCTATCATCAAAGAATGTAACTTCTGGCAAAATAGATTGGAGCAATATTATGTACATTCCAGAAAGTTTACATCAAGAATTATATAGCAGACTTGCACCGAAAATAGGAGATATTTTACTCGCCAAAAATGGTACAACCGGTGTTGCAGCAATCGTTGATAGAGAAGAAGTTTTCGATATATATGTAAGCCTTGCCCTTATCAGAGTGGTTGAAAATATTATAGACCCGCTTTATATACTTAACGTAATCGGAAGCTCTTTTGCACAGGATTATTTTAGTAGTTCTTTAAAAGGAATAGGTGTTCCTAACCTACACCTTGAACATATAAGAAATACTTTAATTCCTATTCCGCCATGCCTAGAACAAGCTAGAATAAACTCAAGAACAGATATGTTACTACCGCTTGCTGGGCAAATTGAAGAAAATAGAGAAGAGCTCAAGCGTTTGGTTTCGTTCTTAAAGTCTAAAATCCTCGACCTTGCCATCCGTGGCAAACTTGTGCCACAAGATCCGAATGACGAGCCGGCATCTGTGCTTTTAGAACGTATCCGTACGGAAAAAGAGGAACTGATAAAACAAGGCAAAATCAAGCGTGGCAAGAAGGAATCCATCATCTTCCGAGGTGATGATAACTCTTATTATGAGAAGATTGATGGTGAGGTGTCTTGCATTGATGAAGAAATACCATATGATATTCCAGATACTTGGACATGGATGCGTTTAGAAAATTGCTGTGTTAAAGAAATTCGTCGAGGGAAATCTCCAAAATATGCAGAAATCAGCAATGTTATTGTATTTGCTCAGAAATGCAACACCAAATACAACGGCATAGATATTAGTTTGGCTCAATATCTTGACGAGACCACAATAAAACGTTATCCGACTGATGAACATATACAAGATGGAGATATAGTAATTAACTCAACCGGAACAGGTACTCTTGGACGAGTCGGAATTTATAGAAATACCGATAATACTACAGGTCTCTTAATTGTTCCTGATTCCCATGTTACGGTAATTCGTAGCTTTAGTTGCATCAACTCACATTACCTATATGCTTTCATGAAGGCACATCAAACCGAACTTGAAAAGAAAGGCGAAGGATCAACAAATCAAAAGGAATTAAAGCCACTTACATTAAAAGAAATGCTCATCGCAGTTCCTCCGTTATCTGAACAGAAACGCATTGATAAATCTATAAATGTTGCATTTAGCCACCTAGCTATAATCGAAAAGTGCCTCAATTGAGGCTCTTCTCAATATGCTCTATTGCTGAAAAAGTTACTTTGAGCTTGTTGCAAATATTTTCTTGCTCTTTGGTTGGTGGAATGGGTATAACCAAGTTAAGAATATCTTCACGAGATATTCCCGGAATAAGTCCCTTGGCAGCTTGTTTGATTTTCGTCATTGAATATTCAATGCATAATGCCAGAAAAATCAACATTAAGGCTATAGATATTGCGAATAGCCATAATTTGACGTGCAACGTGAGCTTCCCCAAAGTTATTATGTGCGATTTTCCCGATAGTTCCTTTGCAAGTCAGAAGTAAGTCTCCCTTCAGAGAAATAACTTGCGGAACGGGAGTCCAACGAACTAAGCTAATATGACCATTTTTAAAATTGCTTGCACCTGTAATATATGGAATTCCATCATTTTTATCGTTATATTCTGATGGAGACAAATCTCTTCCAGATATGAGTTCCCATGCAGTATTTAGACGAATAAAAGCCCAACCTTCTGGAAATTCAAACGGAATTTCTTCATCAATGCAATTTACTTTATTGCCAACCTTTTCATAATAAGAGGAGTGTAAACATCTTCGATATAATATTAGAGCGAAGTTCTCGCAAAAATATTATATCGGAGGTGTCTTTTTATGGAGACAAAAATAACATTTGAAGAATACTTGAGAAAGGAAAATTTATCAGAAAATACGATAACATCGTATCTATGGACAGTAAATTATTTCAATGCAAATTACGATGTTGTTAGCAAAGAAAATCTGCTTGCCTACAAAGGGTATTTGATGGAATTCTTTAAGCCTAAAACGGTAAATCTACGTATACAGGCAATAAACAAGTATTTGGAATATTTAGAAGAACAGCACTTACAGCTAAAAGCTGTAAAAGTGCAGCAAAAAAACTTCTTAGAAAATGTTATCAGCAATGCAGATTACAATTTTCTTAAGAAGCAACTCAAAAAGGATAGTAATATGGAATGGTATTTTGTAGTTTGGTATTTAGCAGCTACGGGAGCAAGAGTAAGCGAACTTATCCAAATAAAGATTGAACATATTGAAATCGGATATTTTGACCTATATACAAAAGGTGGAAAGCTTCGCCGATTATACATACCCCAAAAATTAAAGAAAGAAACTCTTGAATGGCTGGAAGAAAAACATCGTTCCTCCGGTTATTTGTTTCTTAACAGATATGGCGAAAGAATTACCACAAGAGGAATTTCACAACAGCTGAAAAACTACGCCGAGAAATATGGTCTTGATAAAAAGGTGGTTTATCCTCATTCATTCCGCCACAGATATGCAAAGAACTTCCTTGAAAAGTACAATGATATTGCTCTACTTGCCGACCTTATGGGGCATGAGAGCATTGAAACTACACGCATTTATCTCCGCCGTACTGCCAGCGAACAGCAGGAGCTTGTAGATAAAATTGTCACTTGGTAAAATATTAGCCGTCCTCGTATGAGGGCGGCTGTATGTTAAGCAAGTGCTTCTGAAATTTTATTCAACTGCATAAAGAAAAAGTCTATTGTTTCTACAATACGTTTTTGTTCTGACAATGGCGGTAATGAAAAAATAGCTTTTTTACCATCTGTTGTTCCTAAACGAGGCATTTTTACACCGTAAGAGCAATGGTTAGCGTAAGCAATAAATGTACCCGACATTAAATAATATCGAGCATATTCAGGAAGCACACAATTTTTAAATTCTAAAGGAAGAATTTCAGAAGTGCAGTATCCGTCAGCATCTGATAAAACCACCTTATTGAGGTATGGGCGCAGTTTACTATACAATACTTGTCCGGAATGAAATTTGTGCTTTGTACTAACTGAATTTCTTTGAGCCTTTGCCACTTTCTTTAAGACTGTTCCGGTATCTTTTTCTATATCTTCAAGGTCAAGAATCCATGCGTCTTCTGCTATATCTTCTGTATTAACACTAATACAATACCCATAATCACACAACTCATACAAACAACAAATTTCCCATGTTTCAGGAAGGTCATCAAATCTCCAATTCTCTAAAGATTCTTCAACTTCACCAGTCCTCAGATAATAAGAGTTATCATCACCTCGGAAGATGATGGATTCTTTCTTATCACGCTTGATTTTACCTTGTTTTATCAGTTCTTCTTTCTCCACACGAATACGTTCTAACAGTACGGATGCTGGCTCGTCATTCGGGTCTTGTGGTACAAGTTTTCCACGAATGGCAAGGTCAAGAATTTTGGATTTTGCATTCTTAATAATATCTTTTAAGGAATCCTTTTCACATGCAATTTCTGTACAGTAATTCAAATATTTATTGCAGGATTCAGAAATGCATTTTTGTTCATCCAAAGCAGGTAAAGCAATTAATAATTCTGTTATCATTCCTAATTTCAAATATCTAGTTTGGGACCCAATACTCTGTAATTGAAGTTTAGGCAAGTAGTATTGAATATGACTATACAAATAATCAGCATCAATCTCCGGAAAAGTCGTTATTACATACACTCTTTGGTACGCGTTAAACTTACCCGAGAACCTATGCATTTTGAAATCACCTGTAGCGTTATTTCCGCCAAGTAATATTGCATTACAATCAAACGCAAATGAATTTGTTTTAAAAACTTCTTCTCCACATGAAAAAAAAGGATACTCTCCATCAGGTGTTTGAGCATTAGCATCAAGCCGTCCTGTTACAATATTAGAAATTGTACCTAGCCGTGTCCATTCCCACCCCTCCGGCACTTCAAACGGTATTTCTTCCTCGATACATTTTACGGTTCCATCGGCGAACTTCTCATAATGTAAATTATCCTCACCCACAAAGATAATTGTATCATCCATAATATCCTTAGCTTTCAGCTTCCCTTCTTTCACCATCTGCTTTTTCTGCTCACGAATACGCTCCAGTAATACGGAGGCAGGTTCATCACTCGGATCTTGTGGAACTAATTTACCACGAATAGCAAGGTCAAGAATTTTTTGTCTTAATGCTTTTGTATCCATTATTCTTCCACCTCCCCTACAAGTGCTTCAAGCTCGTTTACAGCCTTAGATATATTTGCTGATTTTTCTTTTATCTGTTCCAACAACTCTGCCAGAGTATAATCATCTGCTCCGGTATCACTCTTCATCCAAGTAATATCAAGGCTTGTCTTATCTCTTGCCAAAATTTCTTCATAAGTGAACTTTCTCCATCTGCCATTCGGATTTTCTTCACTATATGTTTCTTTACGGGCTGATAAATCACCATCCGCATAACAAGCTACGAAGTCATCAAAATCCTCTTTTTTCAGTGGATTGGTCTTACCAAAAGAAGGCATATCATTTCTAAGGTCATAAATCCATACTTCTTTTGTATTATCCTTATCGGTCTTTCCTCTTGTGAAGAAAAGCACATTTGTTTTTACACCCTGAGCATAGAAAATACCTGTAGGAAGTCTAAGGATTGTGTGTAAATTACATTTTTCCATCAAGTCCTTACGAATACGCTCTCCATCACCATCTGCGAATAAAACATTATCTGGAAGAACAACCGCGGCTCTTGCCTTACCATCAGTATTTAAACTTCTGTAAATATGTTGTAAGAAATTTAACTGCTTATTGCTTGTAGGGAAAGTGAAGTCATCTCTGGTTGCTCGTTCTCCACCTTTCTTTGTTCCAAATGGCGGATTAGTAAGTACCACATCATACCATTTCATCTCTTTTCCGGCATTAGACAATGTATCAGCAAGTTTAATCTCACCCTCAATTCCATGTAACATTGCATTCATCAAAGCAAGTCTATGAGTATCATGAACTAACTCGCATCCGGTAAATGCTTCTTCCCTCTCAAATTTTGCTGTATCAGCATCTAATTCAAAGAAATCATCTGTATTTTCACGTACATACTGACTTGCTGAAATCATAAATCCAAATGTACCACATGCAGGATCATTACAACATTCCCCTGGTTGCGGCTTTACTAATCTGGTCATAACATCAATCAAAACTCTTGGAGTAAAATACTGACCGGCTCCGGATTTCTTTTCATTCGCATTTTTCTCTAATAGTCCTTCATAAAGATTTCCCAGTCCTTCTTCACGTGCAGAAAACCAATCAAGTCCATCAATCGTTGTAATAATCTTCTCAAGATTTTTAGGCTCATCAATATTAGTTGCTGATCCCTGATAAATCTCACGCACGCGTCCGGTACAGTTTTCACCCAAATGATTTAATAACTCTTTATAAAACTTTTTTAGTTCCACACCACTTTTAGCTTTCAAAACATCCCAGCGATAACCTTCCGGAATCTGTGATTCTGCGCCGGTTTCTTTTGCCATTTTTAAAAATAATATATATGTAAGCTCCGTTACATATTGATGATATGTTATTCCATCATCCCTTAAAACATTACAGAGATTCCAAAGTTTTGATACAATTTCCTGTGTTGTCATGCAGATCTTCCTCCATCATCGTATAGATACTCATTGAGTTCTATAACGACACTTTCTAATTTATTCCCAAATACTTTATTAATCTTTGCAAAGCCACCCTCATTTTTAAAGCGGCTATCCTCATCAAAAACCTGCATATTAAGCACTGATTCCTTCAAAAGATACGTCTCCATCCGCTTAATCCAGTTTCTTTCTTGCATTGTAAAATTATGTGCTTTACATAATCTGTCAACAGCCTTTCTAATTCTTGCCTCATGACTAAGTAATACAGAACCAACTGCGTACCGACGAATTATACTAATAATGTCTGCCGTCATCTCCTCATTTGTAATCTGTGAAATAGCAGTATTTAATTGTTGTACTGTATATCCTTCTCTATCCAAGGTAAGCAAAAGAGATTTCAAGCTGTCTCGTGTAAGTTCACGCGGTCTTGTACATACGATTTTCAAAGCTGCAATTTCATTAATGTTCGTCTGAACATAATTTGAGAATGCATCCAAGTAATCTTCCGGCCTGGCATCATGATTACCATAACCCCTTGTATGACTAATTAGTTCATCTTCCTTATCTGAAATCACAACCGATCTGTCACCGTTTATTTTGCTCTCTTGAAGCATTTTGAACAAATCATAGTAGGCAAGCAGACGTTTCTTTGCATCTTCCGGCTTCCTATTTTGCAGATCTACAACAAACTGTGTCGGATCCATACCACCGGACATATCAATAAAATACTCAATGGTTTTAGAATCCATATTCTTCTTTTTACGCTGTAGTTTTGCGATTACCTGATTAATCTGATTCTGTACATGAGCCTCATCTTCCATCTCCTGCAAACCATCTAATAACTGTGTAAATGTAGTAGCAGGATTAACCACTACAGGTTTCATAGTGTTTACATCTTCAAGTGCATCATATACACCAACCGGATCAAATATTTCAAAATGTGTTTTATGAATCTCTTTGCATAAACGCGTTGCTCTTCCCAACATCTGTTCAAAAAGAATTCGTGATTTTACTCTTCTCATAAACACAAGGGTAGATATGGATGGTACATCAATACCTGTAGTCAGCAAATCCACAGTAACAACTATTGACGGATAATCCTCATTCTTAAATCTCTTAATTGCTTCCTGTATTTTCTTTTTGTTTCCATTTGCAACACTACCGGTAATTTTGATGATAGCCTCATTATCTACACCGGTTGGTTTATATATCTCTCTTGAAATTGATACTATTGTATCAGCATGAGCATCATTTGCTGCATATATTAAAGTCTTACCTTGTTCCCGTGGGGATTCAGGATCAATATACTTGGCTATCTCTTCTAAAACAGTCCTATTAAATGGATCTGTAATAACCTGCTTATTAAATGTCTCTATATCAAAATCAAGTTCATCATCCAATAATTCACTATTTGTAATTTCGCCTGTAATCGGGTCATATATAGTTACAGTTTCACCTTGCTTATAATGAATACCATCTGAACCTAACTTTGTTTTCAGCTCATGAGGTGCATCATGATCTACCAAATATCCTTCAATAACAGCCTCTCTGTAAGTATATTTAAATACCGGTTGCCCAAATATCTCTGTTGTCTGCAATGCAGGCGTTGCTGTTAGTGCAATTTTCACAGCGTTAAAGTATTCTATAACGGACCTGTATTTACTCTGATAATCTCTCTGATCTCTATAGAGAACTTCATCCTCACACATTTCTTTATCAAGTATATATCCTCTGTGTGCTTCATCAATAATAAGCAAATCATAATCAGATACAGCAGGCATAGTTTCACCGGTATTGTACATAATACGCTTAACCATTCCCTGTACTGTTGATATATGAATTCTGGTCTCTTTATCGATAGTCTTATCCTCTAGGCCCTTAATGTTATATATATCATCAAGCGTTAAAAGATCTTCCATTTTCACTTCTTCAAATACATCCTGCGCCTGTTCGCCTAAAGCGGTACGGTCAACAAGGAACAAAATGCGACGGAAACGTTCTGTTTTTAAGAAACGATAAATCATACCCAGTACCGTTCTTGTTTTGCCCGTACCTGTTGCCATTGCCAGCAATGCAGTCTGTTTTCCATTAATTACAGCTTCCTCTGCCGCCTTAATTGCATTTAACTGATATGGTCTTAAATTTAACCCATCTTTATCTGTAAGCAAATCATACGGCATTTCTTTCAGTTCTTTATTTCTACTGTCAATGTCAGCCGCAAGAAGCTCTTCCATTCCATCAGGGCTCATCCAACCATGTAATGCCATCGGAGAATTATCCGGCTTTCTCAAATCCAAAAACCAAATACCTGATTTTGTCTTGTACTGTTCTAAGTACGGTCTGCCATTCGTAGCAAATGTAAACGGAACCTTAAAATCTCCCCATTTTCCAATAACATACCTTTCATCCTCTTCTCGGATGCATCTTGGATAATCTTTTCCCTGATAATCAATAACAGAAGGTATATCCTTATGAATAGCTTTCGCTTCGATAATACCAACTAATCTTTCACCAATAAATAGTGCATAATCTGCATAGCCACGATTACCAGCTGTTGAATTGGTAGGATACTCTGCAATAGCAAGTTTTCTTCCCTTTGTAGGTCTTACACCCTTAGAATAACAGATATTTTCTGTGTCCGCTTCCCAACCTACCATTCGCAACTGTTCATCAATTAAAAAGCGTGTTTCAGCTTCTGTCTTAGATCTCTGATTAGCAACCTTGTATGCCTGCTTTTTACGTTCTTCTTGCGCAACCTTTGGAGCATTTGCAGCATTTTCTTCAGCCTGTTTTGCAAGTTCTGCTTCTTTCTTTTCTTCTGCAGTCTTATCAATAGCAACTGTCATTACACTTTCTTCCGGCATAACAAAATCCTTATGGATATAACTCCAATCTCCATAAGTCTGCATAAACCACTCACACATACCATATGCCATAGGTAAGAAATTCTTACCATCTGTTACAGAAGAATAGTTCTCATGCACAGCCTTATTTCGAACCTTTCGAAGTCCATGCAATATGGTAGCCAAATCTCTTGTTAATAAACCTTCTCTGACTAAAGTATCTATTCTAGCCACAGCAGTATTATCCTGTGGCAACGCAATTCTATCATATGTAAACATCAGATTTACAATAGTTTCGCCTATCATACCCAATTTCATAAGGCATGAATTGGAATCCGAATAACAGTACTTTTCTGCAAGTTCTCCAAAATTTGCAAGTACCGGAAAATCTTTTTCCAAAAATTCAAAATTTGAAACCATAGCTACCTCCTATCCTTCATTTAACTTCCTGATAATTTTTATTATCGGAAGTTGGTGTTCAAAAAATTTACAGCCTCTCATAATACTTCTGTATCAACGCTGCCATCATTTTACGTCTTTCAGTTAAAAATTCATCATAGTTCTCAACTGTCATATTCATAATATTTTGTGGAATACAGTTTTCTTCAAGATTTGTCGCAAGCAAGTCTTTATCTGCAATATTTCCAAGCACGATATTTCCACCTTCACACTGATTCAAAACCTTTCCAAAATATACATTCGGTGCATCATCACTAATTGCTTTATTCACCTGTGTGTCAAGGTATATGTAGTTCGCAACTTGATTATATTTCGTCTTATTATTCACGCCATTATTTTTCAGATAGCTACGAGGGAATATATGATGCACATCTCCAGAAATAGTAATCAAATCCGCAACTTTCGTACCATTCATCAACATGGAATTACAGTTCATATTAATCTGCGCTGCTAAAAATGTATTGAACGCTGGGCTATTTACAGATGATGTTTCCAAATTCTGAGGCAAGGTAACTGTCCAGAAAGTTTCTGAAAGTGCTGATGCTTCAACATCTGCTAAAAATGTTATAAATCCTTTCTCACCAATAGTTCTCATATCACGGTCCATCTGTGTTTCCGGTGAACCAATATATCTTGAAGTCAAGGTTGAAAGAACAAACCATTTCTGCACATATCTCTTTATCTGTACATTGGGAATTGCTGGGTCATCTAACAACATCAGATACAATGTATAGACAAAGTCCAATGTCATCCTTGAATTAAGGAGCTTGCTCGATACATACCCGGCACCCTTAATTGCCATAACAAACTGAGAGAAATTGTACTGGTTGATAAAATTCATAATACCCGCGTCCAATTTTCCATAAGACTCTTCTACAATATCTTCTCTGAATTCCTTCGTAACGAAATCACGTCCCGAAAGCAAGCTAACCAAGTCTGCCAATTTACCTCTTCTAAACTGATGCATAAACGATACTCTCAGCATATCGCCGTAATCAGGATCGTAGATATCATCATAATCTTTTGCTAACCATTTTATTTTATCCGCATATTTAGAAGCCTGGAATTCCGCATCATGTGTTAGCTGTGAATAGAAATCCGGTTTTACCGCCAAATGGCAGAAATAATCCACAGTCTTTCTCATGAGGCTACCTGCATGAATTGTATCTGCTGCCATTTTAGACATTACGAAGTCCGACTGGCTAAGGGCTGTACCTTTAGAATTTATACGGATAAAGATTTCTGTAACTTCATCAATATCCAAAGCCGCATCCAATTCAATAACACCTATCTGACGATTGGCAATTCCCTTCAATGCAGTTACAGCCTTATTCACTTCATTGGGTTTTATACCTTCATTCACTTCGCAATATTTCATTGCAAAATCAAAAGAATCAAATTCAGTATCAAACACAACTGAAATATCCGGTATCCAACGCTTATCCTTTAAATGAGACGCATCCTGCACAGCAAAACTCTTTGTCTCATCCTCCGCCAAAGGATTAAATGCTATCTTTATTCTGTCCTTGTTAAAGTCATCATCTAAAACTTCTTTTCCGGCAATAGCAGCCATTAATGCAGTAACTCTTTGCTGACCATCAATCAGCACTTTCTTTCCATTTGCTTTACCGCCATCCTTTGTCTTAACATCGGGATTTTTCCAAGTAATAATATATCCGGTTGGATAACCATTGTACAATGAGTCAATTAAATCTCTTACCTGACTTCTCTTCCACACAAATGGTCTCTGAATTTCAGGAATAACAAAATCCTCTGCATCAATCAAACCAAGGATTGCACTAACTGAGTATTGCATTAATGTAAACTTTTCACCTGTCATATGTAACCTTCCTTCTTCTATATCAACTTGCATTCCTTTTCTTCCAATCCCAGAAAATATGTATCATTCTTCTCAAATGTAACAACATAAATATGTCTCTTAACTTCTTCAACATCTGCTTCTATTATATTTTTATGCCTTATGCATGCTTGAACAAATTGTTTTTTAATACTTTCTTCATTCTCGCAACCATATTTATATATTATCAATTCAGCTCCATTTTTGCTAATACATTCGAATATCTGATCCAGCCACCATCCATCAGTTTTAGAGACAGACATACCATACATTATAAATAGCTTTGTATCTTCAAAGTATGATTTATATCTCACATCATATCTTGACCAATATGATTTAATTAATCGTTTCTCTTTTGATGTTCCTTTATTAAAATCAGGTATATCTACTCCAAATAAAATTGACCTTGGAACATCCTGAATTCCATGTGGATGGATAACATCTGTCACCAAATAAGAAGAATATCTCGTAGGATTTGATGTTAATACCGTTTCTGGATAAAACTCAAAATGTCGATCTGCATTTCTATATGTATGAGGGTCAAATTGTCCCTTATCTAAATACATGTAATTATCCAGCAGCGATGTATAACAAAAATCTACAAAAAGAAAGTTGTATAAATCATAGTGGTTCGTTGTTGTTGGAAACTTTATATCACAAGTATCTGGCAAATCTTTCATAAAATGAGATAAACTTTGAATTGCCAATGCCTTCTCTTTTACATCTGCATTCATTTTCAGCAATACCGAAGAATCCACTAAATCATTCAAAAAACGTGTAAAATACGCTTGAAATTCATCTACACATTTTTCTATCTCAGCTATTTCCACAGTTCTATCTTCTAACAGCTTACTAATTGTTTCCTCAAAATCACTCCAATTTTCTCTACCATTTAATAAATCTTCTGTCATTCTTTTAAACAAAATATTATTCTCATCACATAATCGAAAATATTTAAGGTATTCATAAAAATCATTGTAGGTTGATGTCTTCCCCGGCAAACTGCCTGTATTATACTTATTCAACATCGCAACATCAAACCCATTCCCAACTAAAGCCATAATATTATGCTGTTCCCTTAACACATCAAATGTCTCTCTGTCATACTTTTTAAACATTATCAAAACCTCCTTTGTAAAGATTCAATTAACACCACATATAACCTTTTGCTATATCTCTTGACGTACTTCCTATTCCCCTTTTTATAATCGTTTTACACATAAGAATTTCCTTTTTGTAACTGCTAAATCAATACTCTATAACATCATCTATTTTACAATCTAGTGCTTTACATATCTTAACCAAAATCTCCACACGTACATCTTCATTTCTGCCAAGCTTCGCCATGGCATTTGTACTGATTTTAGCCTCTCTTATAAGTTCTGTTTTCATCATTCCGCGCTCATTTAAGATGCCCCATAATTTATCATAATTAACCGCCATTTTAATCCTCCAATTTCGATGAACAATCTGACTTTTATACTGCATAATATTATAGCACTTTTTGTCGTGTTTCTCAATCAGAAATTGAAGTTTGCAATTTGAAAAATATGCATCAGCTACACTTCCACATTTTCATTATACCAACCCCACCTGGCCAATAATCCTCCCACAAAAAAAGCCGGTCAGATTGCTCCAACCGACATTTCTATTATTGTTCTAATTCAACTCATTCCACACATCCACATAATCCTGCAATCCGCCCGGATGCATCGCCATGCTTACATATCCTGCTGGCTCCTCTCTTGCGAACCTAGCAAGGATTCCTGCATCTTCCGGCTCATCAAGTACCACTTGTTCCTCTGCCTTTTTACAATCTATTACGAGCTGCTTTCCATCCATGTCCGCTACGACAACTGTATCTCTTTCACTGTCGTAAAAATATATGTTATACACCATTTTCACCACTCCTTATTTGACTTGGCAAATGTTTATCTGCCATGTGATTTTTTCATCATAGCCCGGCTTCCATTTTCACTTAAAAAATCATCCGAAATTGGTGTCGTAAACCTGTCGTAATGCAAATTCACTATACAAAAGACTCAGTATTTATAAGGCTTTACGGAGTAAGGAAGGTAATGCCGTGGCAAACAAATAGTACTTTTATCATTGTTTTGTTTCTCCTTGATTTGTCCCGGAATGCCTCGTTTTGCAAGGGTTTCCGGGGTTATAGTGATATGCTCTGAAATTACAGATTGTGGCAAATCAGAGCAAGATAGAGCAAATTGTTACTACCTGTTAGTAGTAAAATTGGTAGTAAAACGAATTTTCTTACTACTAAGAATTATACATTGAATCGCTTCTTTTCTTCTTCCTTTCCACCCTTTGCAATGTGAAGATAAAAGCCTTTACATTCCTTATTTTCCATTCCAAATATATATTTAATCCCCTCTATCAATGCAAGTTGTATTATATGTGTTGAATTATACCATTGTCTCTGTGAAACCATTGTCTTAGGATTATTATGTGTATACAAATTTCTTACTTCTTTTACATCTATTAAATCATCATCCTTACAATCTATATAATGATGTACCTGATTCAACGCCTCTAAGTAATTACGCAAATTAGGTTCTTTCTGTCTCTTATCCTTCAACTTAATAGATTCGCTATAAATTGTATCATCTAATTCACATAACAATTCGAAAGCCTGACATCTCCATAAAAAAACATCTTCTTCCGATACATCATAATTATATATAGACTTTTTCCATATATATATTGGTTCTTTATATTTTTCATAATTCAATAACCATTTACACAAATCTCCAAAAATCACCTCGGTTGACAGCATAGTTTTATCATGAAATACATAGCTTTTTTCAGATGATATTTTATCAGATCTAAGTATCTCAATTCCCTTACCATCAAAGCCAAAAAAATTTATTTCATCAAAAATCAATTTATGATTAGCTACAAACTCAAAATATTCACGAATCCGAACCAAAAGATTATGTAAAATTCGAAAATTGCTAATATCTTTCAATCTTACAGCAATTATCTTTTTTTCGTTTTCTAGAAATAAACACCATTTATTATACTCGTCCAGACATATTTCTGAAGTCACATCACAATTGCTCATATAACCTTCGATACCTTCAAAATGAAGCTTTAAAATCCCACAGTTAGGAATATTACTTCCTCTTATAAGTGATTTATATTCTCCTTCCATTACTATGTAATTCATTGTCATTTTACTTTTTAAAAATAAACAATCGTAGGCTATATGGCACTGACCATCTTCATCAATAAATTGTATGTTTACAGTTTTCCCAAATAAGTATTCTTTCACATTTATAGACGCTTCAGATAATCCCGAAAGAAGCATCATAAATCTGCGGCCATCTCGTTCAAATAGCACGTCCACGTCCTTTTGATTAGCAGAAATATTAACGGTTGTCTTTCCTATTACAAGTACTCTTTCATTTATTCCATCTTGAAATAATGATTGAATATCAATCACGTAACATCACTTCCTTTATTTATTTTATCTTTATATTATACCTATATATCGTATTTTTACCACAAAAAAATAATGCCCCAGCCTAAACCAGAGCGTTACCTATCTTCCATTTTAAATTACCTTAAACATCTTCTGCGACATCGGTTTCTCTTTCTTCTGCTCAACCTCCGCCTGTGCCTTCCTAAACTCTTCCATCCGCTTCAATTCTTCCTCTGCATCATCAAATCCGATATGCGTGTACACATTCATTGTGACCGATATATCCGAATGCCCCATGAGGTACTGTAGCGTCTTAGGATTCATTCCCGATTTCGCCATATTCGAGCAATAGGTGTGTCGTCACACATGTGGCGTGATATTTTGCATCTGTACTCGGTAAATGTCATTGTATCTGCCGACCATATGATTAATCGATGTTGCCAATGCATCGCAACAAGTGGCATTCCATTATCATCGTAAAACAGGAATCCGCTATATCCATCTATGGGTTTTCTCCACTTTCGGTGCATTTCTATCCTCGATAATTGCCTGAAACATCTGTGCCACATCCTCTGTGATTGGCAATACTCTAGTTCCGGCATCCGTCTTTGTAGTTTCTATGATGTATCGCATATCTGATTCTCTGCAACACGCCCCGAACCGCCAGTGCCGTATTCGTTTTTCAGAAAATCAGCCTTTTCCTTGCTGGAATGGGGCTGATTGAAGTAGTTCTCAATCCGGAACTTGCCGCCTTGAACGCCGCTTCCGCTTAATATAAGCAGGTCTTTTTCCTCCTCCGAAATGAACATGACGGGAGAGAATTCAAAATTCTTTTCTGTTCTGAACTCCCGTCGTTCAAGCTGTAAATCTTTCAGATTTTCAAGAATTTCGTGGAGGTTGCGATGAGGAAAACGCAGAACGTCCTTATCAGTTTCGCAGCGTTTTATAAGGTCGGTCATGCCGGCGATGAACTCCGAAACTGGCTTTTCTCCCTTTAGCGCTTCAGAGATCCTTTCGGTGCTTTCCGGGAAACCGCCTATAAAAAACTCGTCCGGAATAAAGAAATCACCCTCAACGTCGCGGTTGAGATACCACAGTTTTTCAGCGAGTTTCCTGCGGGCGCTGCCTGCATTCTGGGTGACCACCCCGATGGCTGCCGAACAGCCTTTCCGTTC
>OGWY01000594.1_pt1 | contig 29773 bp, 10 predicted proteins | sample 1576121 | NCBI WGS metagenome assembly OGWY01 (sample SAMEA3541543, study PRJEB24748) | human gut metagenome | biome: human gut; feature: human-associated habitat; material: faeces | place: China | collected 2012 | reverse complement strand
AAACAGTACCGTTAGAATCTATAGCATATGCGGCAGTCACAGAGCCATAACCTCGCTCATGTGGTTGCCTGCCAGGCACTGCTTCAAAGGACGGATAATAGGGATTCCGCCTGCTACAGCTGCTTCAAAGAGAAAATCCACATGGGAAGCTCTGGCTGTGTCCATAAGTTCTTTTCCGTGGACGGCAATCAGATCTTTGTTTGCTGTTACTACGTGCTTGCCTGCGTGAAGAGCATCCAAAATATAGGTTCTGGCAGGTTCGATTCCGCCGATCAGTTCGATTATAATGTCAATGGAAGGATCTGCTTTAATATCCTCCCAGCTATTGGTAAGGACAGCCGGATCATCTACCTTGCCAGCTGCCTTTTCCAGGTTGCGGACAAGTATTTTGCGTATTTTAACCTTGCAGCCGATCTTGGCTGTCATTTCTTCTTCCTGGTTCTTCAGAACCTTGTAAACACCGGTTCCAACTGTTCCAAGCCCAAGCAGGGCTGCGTTTATAACAGGCTCTCCCGGTTTATTATATTTTTCAATATCAACCTCGTACTCATCATTATCTTTACTCAGCTCGGCAGATGCTTTTGAAAGTATATCTTCAGTCACCTCTGACATCCGTTCAATAAAGTTATTCAGCACAGGATATTTGTTAAGAATAACAATCTGTCTTGCATTAGGAATATATGAATGGTATCTCGCATATTCACTACCTTCGCTGTTGATGAGAAGTCCGTCACCTGTAGCATCGTTGATTAATAACAAGCAATGCAGTTTATTTCCATCGTAGAACATCGCATCAAGATTATCTTCAATATATATGTTGTCCTCAAGCAAGTGTTTGCACATATAATCAAATTTGGCAGAACTGATTGTTACTGCTCTTTCAATGATATATTCTTCATCACAAGTGTATTTATCTTTATAATGCATATTTGCTCGTATTTTCATTTTCACACCTCCGTAAATAAAATTTGGCAGCCACTTATTTCTTGTGGCTACCATTATTGGTTTGGTTGATTCTCAATAAGAAATGCGAAAAACTTTTAGTTTTTCGGTACAATGCAAAAGTATTGTACAAGCGAATGCTTCATTTCGTCATTCAACGAAAGCATTCGCAGCACAAAGTGCTGTCCAAATTCAGTGAGAGATTGTGCTCTCCACTGAATTTGGAATGGACCCCTTTTTGAAAGCGGAGTACATCTATGCTTGAGTTATTCATCTGTTTCTTCTATATAGTTCATATACGGAACTTTGAGCCAGTGTGTCCATCCGCTTGAGGTTATCGGTGTTTTGATAACTCCGTCATAGGTGTTGGCCGCATGGATAACATATCCATTGCCGATATACACACCGATATGCCCCTGATGCCATACTGCAAGACCGGGAATGTCGGGCATTGTGTTGATTGTTCCTTTTTCTGTTGCAGCACTGAACATTCCGTCAGCAGTAACATCTTTCATTCCGTTCGTTCCGTACTTGATTGTACCTGATTCTTCATCGTACCAGCCATAGCCTTTAATCAGACCGACACAGTCCGATGTTCTTCTGCCGAGCCAATGGGAGCGGATATATGCTTCTTTGTCGGTTACATGAGAGCCGAACACACCTTTAAGCCTGATAAGCTCCTTTTCTGTCAGCACTTGGCCGTGCGAGCCCCATACATAACCCCATTTGTTCTCATATGCAAATTCAGCCCACTTGACTAAATCAAGATTGTTTTTATCCGTATCAGTCAAATCAATGTCAATGACTGTGTTCTTGATAACGCTCATAAGGTTATTGAATTCATCTGCATTTATCTGCACACCAAAAGCAGAAAAAATGGCATTTCTCAAATCATCATCGGTTTCCGATTGCTCAAAACAGTCTGCATATTTAGTTATGAAATCGGAATCAGTTTTCTCGGCATCATATAAGGCACAGACATACAATGCCTGTGCCTTTTTGATCGTGTAATTATTCAGTTTTCTTTTCTGAAATTCTTTACTGATTCCCACCATAACATTTTCAAGGTGTTGGAGTTTCGCTTTTTCTTCTAATGACATATTCTGCACTATCATCTGCTGCGCCTGAACGGTGTCAATCCCAACTTCACCGAGATTACTCATAACACCCATATACACAATCAAAGGCAGAAAGAACAGCATTATCGCCGAACACAAAATTGTTGCTATGGCAACTCTCCCTCGCTTATCCGATACAACAGTAATGGCAACTTTTGCGGCAGCAACTTCTGCGCTCATAAATATCACCTTCTTTACAAAAAAATGCATAACAGGTTGTTGAAATCTGTTATGCATAATAAACTTTATTTTAATTTATATTGGATTAAAGTATCAACTCAAAAAACTTGTATATAGTGCTTTGCACAAATCAATTCTATTTATCGAACCTCCACTTTTTTCTCTATAGTACATATAAAAAAATTTATCGTTGTCTTTTTCGCTACCGAGTGTTGTCACAACATCGCCAAAATTGTATAAATCATTTGATTCTGGAAACAAAATTTTGATTTTTTCAAAATCCATTTTATTTACCTTCTTTCTCTTTTTCCTTTTTACAACTACTACAATAGCCCTCTAACATTAAATTATAAATGTTAATTTCTTCTTCTCTATTTTGAAATCTATTTACTAGTTTTTTTAATAATTCATCATCAAAAACATCTATAATCTTACCACAATTTAAACATTCGAAATGAAAATGGTCTTTATAATAATCATAGTGATTTACTCCTTCTTGCATCGGAAGCTGTACTATTTCATTTTCTTTAACAAACTGTTTTACATTTCTATATACGGTAGCTTGCCCTATTGTTGGATCAATTTTCTTTACATCTTCATAGATTTCAGATATTGTAGGATGATTTCTATTTTCTTTAATTGTTTTCAAAATAACATATTTTTGTCTAGTTTTTCTTGATTCCATGTTCACTCCTATTGATAATAGTTATCAATAGCATTATAAGATAAATCTAAGTAAAATGCAAGTAATATTACTCAAATTTTATCAAAATTAAAAGTAAACACCAATTAGGCATCTACTTTAGTTTGTTTGATTTCTTTTTTCGTTCTTGATTTCTTCTTTTTTGTTTTAGGTTTCATTTCAGAGTTATTTTCACTATTATCCTTTTTCTTTTTTACTACTTTTTTCATAACTAATGTAATACTAATACCAAATACCATTCCTAATAGAAAAATAAGTAAATAAACTATAATATTCATAATAGAAAATTCTTGTACTCTCAATGTATAAATATCGTATTCTCCACTAGCTGAAGTTACTAGTAAATAGATTGTTTTTCCTTCTTCTATTATATTTACTGTACTATTTTCATCTTCTAAAACTACTTTTTCTATTTTAAAATTTTTATATCTTTTATAAGAATATTCTCTTTTAGTAGAATCTATTTTACCAACTAAACTACCATTTTTAAATTTTATTTCTTTAATATTTGTATTAGAAGAAAGATTTGTTTCTAAAAGATTATTTCCTCTTGCTACAATTACTGTATATTCTTTAATAGAATTATCTTCTGCTGTTACTAAAATTTTATAATTATTATTTCCTACATTTAATTTATTTGGTCCTTCTATTTTAACTTTAGCATATTTAATATCTTCTACTACTGTTTCAAATTGAATACTATCTACTTCATAAGGAAGATAAACGATATACTTGGTTTGTTCTTTATTAAAAGATGGACTTAAAGTACCAGTTGATACTGTTAAACTAGATAAATTATTATTTGTAGATAACACTTTATTAGGATCTTTTCCACGAGTTGCATGAATAGTATAGGTCTTTGTACTTCCATTTTCAGCTGTTACTACTATTTTTATATCTGTTGTTTCTTCAGCAGTTAAATTGGTATTCGTAATACTGATTTTAGCTTTCTCATCTTCTGTTTTAGCATTTACTTTTAAATTAGAAATACTATAAGGAACTGATACACTATAACTATCTGTATTTGCATTAAATTTAGGACTTAATTCTGCTCCATTTACACTTAAACTAGCTAGTTTATTATTACCACTACGATTATCTTTTCTATTAACAGTAATTGCATATGTTTTTTTATCACCACTAGGTGCAGTTACTACAATATAAAACTGATTGTTTCCATAATTTAAATTCTTAGTACCTGTTCCAGTAATACTAGCACCACTATCTTCTGCTGATGCTGATATATTAATAGAAGTAATGTTATTTTCTACTGTTACTTGGTAACTTGTATTATTTTTATTAAAATTGATATTAGCATTACTTACTGATAAACTACTTAAGTTATTATTCGTACTAGGTGGTGTAGTTATCGTAATTGTTTTACTACTTCCACTAATATTAACAGGAGATGCACTAGCATCAGGTTGACTACTTCCTGTATAAGAAACATTAGCAGTACCAGTTTCTTTAGCACGGAAAGTAAGCCTCATAATATTTTGATAACCTTTAATAGTATTAGCACCAAATCCACCAAACTTAGTTCCTACTAAATCAATATTAAAGGGAGCTAAAGAAGTCGCACCAATTAATTCTAATTTATCACTAGAATAATTTAAGTTACCACCAAAAGCAGCTAATCCACCATCATCAGTAGTTCCTGATACACTTCCAATATATAAAGTAATATCAATGGTATTTCCTACATAAACACTACTATTTCCATTAAAACCTGTAGTAGCATTTCCTAGTGCATATATTTTAAAAGGACATAAAAAAAGAAAGAAGGAAAGAAGAAAAAAGGTTATTTTTTTTATATTCAATCTTTTCATCTTCTTACCTCCAATCGTCATTATCATTTTCTTGATACTTTCTTTGTTCCTCTTCTTTTTTCATTAACTCTTTTTTCTTTTGATTTAGTGCATCTTGCTGTAATAACATTTTTAACTTTGATGGATCTTTGGTTCTAGTTGCTTCATGAATAGCGTCTATAATTTCTTTTTTGGTAACTGTTTCATCATATGGATCATATGGTGTATTTTCATTTTCTTCATATCTAGCTTCATAAGTATTGGTACTACCTAATCTTTTTAATTCACTATCTTTTGTAGTTACTTCACTGTTTTGATTATAGTTACCATGAATAACGTCATCATCTGATGTATTTTTAGATCCAAAATTAAATTCTGGTTTTACTTCAATAATTGGAGTTACTCTTTTATCATTATCGTCATCATCATCTTTTTTCTTACGTAATAATAAGAATAAGATAAGTAATAAAAGTAAACTAATAATACCAGCGATAATACCAAATTGTAGTGGAGTTAAACCTAAAATTTTAGACTCTTTTTCCTCTTTTTCTACATCAATTGAATAATATTTCGTAAAACCATCTTTATCAGTAACTTTTATTAATACAGTATTATGACCTTCTTTTAAATTTTCATTACCAATAATTTCTACTTTACTACTACTATCACTTGGTGTAGCTTTAATATCTAATTTATTAGTATTTCCATCTACTTTAGCAGTATATTCTTGATTATTAGGATCAAACTTAGGAGTAATACTTACATTATCTATCGTAATATCTTTTAAATCTGTCTTACTAGAAGCTGTACTACGAGTAACATTTAAAGAATAAATTCTAACACTACCATCTTCTGCTGTTACTTTAATTTCTACTGTATTTACACTACCAACTTTAAAGTTTTCATTACCAGTAATTTCTACTTTAGATTTTTCATTACTTGTAATGTAACTTAAATCTAATTTTTCTACTTCATAAGGTACTTTGATATTATAACTATTTACATTTTTATTAAAACTTGGTTCCATTTCATGTGATGATTTAACTGTTAAACTTTTTAAATAGTTATCATTAGACTTAGTATCTGTTTTCGTATTATTATTAGATGAAGCTCTTTCTACATTTACGATATAAGTATTTACTGTACCATCTTCGGCTGTTACTTTAATCGTAACGGTATTATTTCCCTCTTTCCAGTTTTTATTACTAGATATTACTACTTTAGCTTTGTTATTATTAGGAATTGCTGTAACATCTAAACTTGTGATATTATTTTTAACTTTCATAGAATAATTGTTTACATTACTCTTAAAAGTTGGTGTTAAGGTATAACCACTAATATCTAATTTCTTTAGTGTTGCATCATTTGATTTTTTTACTTCTTCTTGTTTTTCTTTTTCAATTTTTACAGTATATGTTTTAACACTTCCATCTTCGGCTGTTACTTTAATAGTAGCAACTGTTTCATTACCTGTTAAAATAATATTTCCAAGTCCTGATACTGTAGCTTTACTATGATTAGTAGCACCTTCTAATTTTATCGTTGTTGCTGTAGAAGGAACTGTTACTGTATATGATGTTGTATTTGCTTTAAAGCTAGGTGATAAAGTATAACCACTAGCTGATAAACTTTTTAAAGTTGCATCACTACTCTTAGTAGAAGGAGTAGGACTAGTTGATGGTGATGGACTAGCTGTAGGTGTTGGACTCGTTGTAGGAGTAGGATTGGCGTCTGTAATTGTAATACTTTTTGGTGTTACAGTAGTAGTTAATTTACTAGATACATCACTTAATTTAGCATTCGTTAAAGTTACTTGAGTGGTACCTACTTTCTTTGCTTTAAAGACAAAAGTAAATACTTCAGTCTTACTTGTAATACCACTAGATAAAGTAGTATCTAATCCTGCAATTATATAATTAGCATTTGTATTAATTTGAAAAGTATAGGGACTAGTTGTACCTGTTCCTGATACATATTCTAGGTAATTACTATCAAAAGATAAATTACCACCTACGCTAACGATACCACCATCTGTTGAATTATCACCATTTACATACATTTTAATGGTAATTTTATCATTTAGGCTAACCGTTGAATTACCACTAAATCCAACGGTAGCACTACTTGCTTTTACTGGTACTAGATAAGTTAATAGTGAAAAACCAACTACTAATGCCATTAATAAATTTAAACTTTTTATTCTTTTCATAAATTTCCTCCTAATGCAATGAAATTCTTCCTAAATAATGATTTAAAATCATTACTGAATCAAATAAGTCAATATCAGTATCATCATTGACATAAGCTGCTTCTTGATAAGCTCCTGTTAATAATGTTTTCGATAAATAGTGATTTAAAATTTTAACAGCATCGAATAAGTCAATTTCACCATCACCTGAAGTATCTCCTTTGATGACTACATATTTACGATCTTTTTCTACCCCATCAATTACTAGTTTAACAATCATACCAGTAGCTAGTTTTTCATCATCATTTATTTTTCTTGTTTCAGTTGCATCCCAAATTTCTAAATACTCATTTTCATTATCTAATTGATTTTTCATTTCTTGTCCAGTAGTATTTAATTTTACAGTTCTAATATAATTATTCATAATCGTATGTCCAAATTGAATGGAAGTAATAGTACTAGCAGGATCAGCTTCTTTATTTACATTAATTTTATAAGTTAATACTGTACCATTTTCACTAGTTACTAAAATAATTACTTCTGTATTTCCACTCATTAATGGTGATAGTGTTAAAGTATGTGGTGAAGTATAAGTAGTTCCATTCATTTTCATAATAGCTGTGTTATCTTCTGTAATTGCCGTAATATCAATTGATGATACTGTTCTATCTACATTAACGGTATATAGGAATGTATTTTTATTAAATGTAAGGTTACCTTCACTTACTAAAATATTACTTAAGTAAGCATTAGTTGATGCTTCTTTTTCATAAGTAATTTTATAGTTTTTAATTGTAGTTCCATCTTCTGCTGTTACTTGAACAGTAATGGCAGATTTTCCTTCTATCTTAGGAATATTTACAGTATTACTTGACTGTTTTACCCCATTTACTAAATAACTTATTTGAGAAGTTCCCATGTTAGGAGTTGCATGAATAGTAAGTGTTTCTAAACTAAATGGTATTTTTCCAATAGAATATTCTAAAGAGTCCATACTAAACTTTTTATCAAGTTCATAACCTTCTACATTTAAACTACTTAAGTTAGCATCTGTTGATGCTTTTCTTTCTAGTCTTTTAATAATAACGATATAAGTTCTAGTAGAATTATCCTGGGCTTTTACGATAATACTTACTGGATTATTTCCTACTACTAGGTTATCTATCGTAACTGTTTTTGGAGTAAATGATACATTACCATTTATATCAACGGTAGCATTACTATCTTCTGTTTCCATAGAAAGATCAATACTAGTTACTTCATTTTCTACTGTTAAATTATAATTTTCTTTGGTTTTAATAAAATCAATTGAACCAATTGATGGAACTAAACTAATTAAATAATTATTACTTGATGGAATTATATTATAAGAAATATTATATGTTTTATTAGTGATACCATCAGCAGCTGTTACTACTACTGTAATTACTTTATTACCCATTACATTTGGTATACTAACAATATTACTATCCTGTTTAATACCGTCTACATAGTATTCTATTGTGGATAAATTATTATTAGGAGTTGCATTTATTTTTAACTTAGTAGTTCCATATGGTAAATCTCCTAATGAATAATCTAGTGTTGTTTGAACAAAAGCTTTATCAAGAGGGTATCCTGTTACTGATAAATTACTTAATGTTGCATCTTTACTTAATGCTTCAACTACTGTAAAGTGATAATTTAAAATCGTACCGTCTTCTGCTGTTGAAGTTAGAGTTACTTTATTATCAGATAAATGATAGTTACCATTTCCAGATACAGTAGTTTTATTAATGGTTGGAACTCCTTCAATAGAAAAATCATTGCTTCCATAAGGAACTGTTATTGTATATTCATATTTATTTGATACAAAACTTGGTGATAATGTTGCTCCTGTTAGTTTAACTTCTTTTAAAGAAGCATCACTTGATTTTGGTCTAATTACTTTAATCGTATAAGTTTTTGTTGCTTGACCATCTTCAGCAGTTACAGTTACAGTATAATAATTATCTTGTGTTGTTGATAAAGTAATTTCTTCTTGTTTCACTATAGTAGCATTACTATCTTCTAAGATAGCTGTTACTTCAGTTGGAGATAATTTTTCTTTAGTAGCTTCTACTGTTACTTCATAATCATATATTCCACTATTAAAAGTTGGAGCTAAAGCATAACCAGTTACTGCTAAAATACTTAAGTTAGCATTATTATTTTTATTTCTAGTAATATTTATTTTATAAGTTTTAATAGTACCATTTTGAGCAGTTACTACTATTTCAAATGTATTTAATCCAGTAGTTAATCCTTTAGTACCAAGACCACTAATCGTTGCATCAGAATCTACTGTAGTAGCACCTATTTCAATACTTGTTTTTGTATATACTACATTATCTAATGTATATTCTAAAGTATCTTTATTAAAATCTTTTACAGGATTACCATCTACTGTTAATGTTAGTAAGTCATTATTTTCTTTTTTAGCTCTTACTACATTAATTACATAGTTTTGTCTAGCACCTGATTCACTTTCTACAGTAATCGTAATCGTATTATTACCAACATTTAAATCATGAGTTCCAGTACCTGATAAAATCTTAGCACGACTATCAGATAAGGTAGCTTCGATATCAATAGAATCAATACTTCCACCTACATTTACGGTATAAGCAGTAGTATTTTTATTGAATTCAGGTGATAAATTTCCTTCACTTACAGTAATAGAAGATAATGTATTATCACTAGATTTCGTTCTAGATATATTTAATTTATAAGTTTTAGTTACTGTTAAATCTTCACTTACTACCACTACTTCTATTTCTTTAGTACTTTCTGTCATAGTATAATGACCAATTCCAGATGTGATACTAGCATGAGGCTCAGTAGTAGTTGCACTTACATCAAATTCAGTTGTTTCAACAGGAACAGTTACATTATATTCTAAAGTATCTTTATTAAAACTTGGATTAAATGAACCATTTGTTACTGTTAATTTATCTAAAGTAGCGATATTTGATTTTTCCTTAGTAACAGCTAAGATATGATTTTTAATTGTGCCATCTTCTGCAGTTACTGTAATAATTACTTCATTTATAGTTGTTGTAACTAAAGGAGTATTTGTAAATGATACCGTAGCTTTTTTATCAAGATTAGTAATTGGATCATTTACTTCTACACTTAAATTACTACTATTTGCTTCAGTTATATTATTAGGAACAGTTACTTCATACTTCTTAGATGAAGTGTTATAAGTAGCTTTTTTACCAGCTAAAGTTATATTTTTAATACTTGTATCATTATTAAGATTACGTTTTACATTAATAATATAATCATGTGTAATACTAGTATCATGTGCAATAACTGTTACAGTTATCTTATTATTACCAGTATTAATTCTAACTAAACCATCACCTGTTTTAGTAGCCAAATTATCATTAGGAGTAGCTACTATATTTAACTGATGAGTATTATATGGTAAATCTGTTAAAGTGTAATTATCTTTTGTATTAGTAAAATCTGATATCGTTACACCATTAATCGTTAAATCTTTTAAAGTAATATCTTGTCTATGACTTCTAGTAATATAAATGGTATAAGTTTTTGTAATACCATCTTCTGATTTAACTGCTACTTCAATTTTATTTCTAGTATCAAATTCTAATTGGAATGGAGTAGATAAATCAGTAGTAATTTCTGCTTTATCAGTATCTTCTACAGTAGCACTTACTACTACTTCACTAGTAGTACCAGGAACTGTTAATTCATAGGTTTGTGTTAAGGGGTTAAAGTCTTTCACAGTAGTTCCGTTTACCTTTAAATCAGCTAAGTTATTATTAGAAGATTTTTGTCTAATTACATTTACAGTGTAAGCAGTAATTGTTCCATCTTCTGCTGTTACTGTTAAGATAATTGATTTAGTTGATTCACTAGCAGGCATTTGATAAGTTGTACCATTTACTGGTGAAACACTAGCAGTATCACTAATTTCAGCACTTAATTGAAATTGTAAAGTGTTAACAGGAACTTCAATACGACAGTTATTACTACTATCTACTAAACAGTATCTAGAATTGTCATCGCCTATCGTTAGATTGATTCTAGATACTCTAGAATCATTAGCCTTAGTTCTAGTTACTTTAATAGAATATTCTTGTTCGGTACCATCTTCAGCTGTTACTGTAAAACGATAATCATTTACCATAGTAGTAACTAGTTGAAGTGTTTGATTTTTAGTTATTTTAGCATCAGATGAAGTTGTAAATAAAACATCATTAGGTGTTAAAACAGTTACACTATTTGGTACAGTTACTTCATAAATTCCAACATCAGTATTTACTGCTTCAATACCAGCAACAGTTAAATTTGAGATTGAAACATCACTATTACGAGCACGTTTAATATTTAATTTATATACTTTTTCTGTACCATTTTGTGCTGTTACTGTAATTAATATTTCATTGTTTCCAGTTTTTAAAGTGATATTACCATCACCTTTTACAGTAGCATAGGAATTAGTTTTAGAAGTTTCAATATTAATATCTTTTTTATTAAATTCAACACTATCTAATGTATATTCAAAAGTATCTTTATTAAAGTTTTTAACACTTACACCATCTACTTTAATATCATCTAAAGTAGCTATATCATATTCTTTTCTAGTAACATTAATGATATAAGAAGAAGTTGTTTTATCTTCAGCTTCTACTATTACTTCTACTTGATTAATACCAAACTTTAAGTTTGTATTTCCGGTAATAGATTTAATATTTCCATATAAAGAATTTGGAACAGCATCTACATTAATTTCAGTTATATCAGCATCAACAGTAGCAGTATATGTTCTAGTACTTTGACTAAATACTGGTGATAAGGTTCCGTGATCAATTGTTAAAGATTTTAAACTACTATCAGTTGATTTTGATCTAATTAGATTAATCGTATAAGTATTTATAGTACCATCTTCAGCAGTTACAACAACTGATACATCAGTAGTTGAGATTGGAAAAGTCTCAGTTTTGGTATTTGGACTAGCTGTTGTAGTACCAGTAGCATTATCATAAATAGCTACACTTGCTTTACCAGTATCTTTTACTGTAGCAGTAATAGTAACATCAGTTACTGTAGCATCATAATTATAAGAATAAGTTCCATTAAAGCTTTCTTGAAATGTTGGTGACATAGTTGCTTGAGGAGTAGATGTAATCGTTAAATTAGATAATTTGTTTTCATTAGATAGACGATAAACTTTTAGTTTATAATTTCTAGTTGTGTTATCTTGTGCAGTTACCTTTATCGTAAACTCATTAGCACCTACCTTTAAATTAACCGTTCCAAGTCCACTAATAGTAGCTTTTCCTGTATCATCTACTAAACCATTTAGAAGTAATGAGGTTTTATTATTTGCTACTTGTCCTAAATCATATTCTTGAACAGTTTTATTAAAATTATTTACTAAATTACCATCAACTGTTAATGTTTTTAAGTAGCTATTATTACTTGCTGCTTCACGATTTATTGTTAAATTATAATTTTGAGTAGTACAGGTATTACCTGGAACACTAGCATATTTACTAAGACAGTTTTCGGCTTTTACTACTAAAGTTTTATTATTTGATAAATTTCCAGAATTAGGTAGATTCCAATTTCCTAATCCACTATCAACATAAGCATTTTTATGATTCGTAGTAGCACTTACTGATGTTGAATTAATAGCATAAGGAATTGTTGTTTGATAAGTATAAGTTCCACTAATCATATTTCCAAAACTAATACTGTTTGTTAAATTAATTGCTGATAGTGTTGCATCATTTGATAATCTATAAACATTAATGGTATAAGTTTCTGTATTACCATAAGCTGCTGTTACTGTTAGATTAAAGGTATTACTTCCTACATTTAAGTTCTTTTTACCAATACCACCTGATAAGACAGACGCTTGACTATGATTAGCTGTTGCTGATAAATTAATAAAACTAATATTATTAGGAACAATATAATCATAAGTTTTTTGACTACTGCCTGCTGTAAAAGAAGGGTTTGATTGATAAGTAGTGCTACTATTAGTTACAGTTAAAGTTCCAAGTGTTGCATCATGTGATATTTCCTCACCCGGAATATTAACGCTAATATCCGTTGTGTTAACCTCATATTGAGTACCATCAAAATCTGTTACATCTTGTCGCCCACCCTCTTTAGAAAAATTAACAGAAGCACTTCCTGTAGCTGAGTCATTAAGCTTTAGGAAAAAATATACTAACTCAGTTTCACTAGTCAACGGTTTGTTTTTGCTATCGACAAAACTTCCACCAATAACACCTGTAGCAGAATTATAATTCCAGTCAGTAGTATAGTTTGATTTTCTAGGCCAATTATTAGTTTCAAAAAATAAGAATTCTCCTTCATCTTCAGCAGGTGTCCAAATAGCAGTATCTATCAACAATCTTGAATTAATACTAGTAATTACTTGTGGAGAACCTGGCACATAGTTCAAAATAAACATAATTGTGCTACCAGCATCTACCTCATCATTATTATTAATAATATAAGTAGATAAATCGCCATTAATATAATCAGTATAACAATTATTATAATCATCATAAGTTAATAAATTATTATATTTATTGCTATCACACTTTACCATTTTCAAATTCAAATTATGTGGTGTATCTGCGTATACATTAGTTGTTATCATTAAAGCAAATAACATAAATAATGCATATACCATTTTTTTAATTCTCTTATTACTATTCATATCTAACAGCCTACTTTCACTATTCTATCTAATTATATCAATATTTTTATTTTTTTTCTACATAATTTTACAAAAAAAAAGAAGAAGCATTTTTTTCAATGGATTCTTCTATTTTTTACTATTTTTTTCATATAAATCTGTATTTAAAGTATTAATTTTACCAGAAATATAGTTTTTCATTTTATTAATATCTGCTACTGTATTATAAGTATCAATATTAATATCTGTAGCAGCTTTTTCAATTTCATTAAACTCAATTTTACCAGATATTTCATTTTTTGACTTATTAATATCTGCTACTGTAATATAACCATCACCATTAATATCTCCTTTAACAACTAATACTAATTGATCATATACAGTACCATTAATTGATAATTTAACTATATATCTTGTTTTTACAATATCATCAATAGAAACTATTTCTGTTTCCGTCTTTTCATATACATTTACCGTATCACGATCATTTTTTAAATTATTTAAAAAGTCTTCAACAGTCGTATAAGGTTCCATACCTGTGATATATTCATAACCTTCAGTATCACGGTTAATAACATAAGTATCTGTTTCTATCTTAGGATTAATTACATGAACGGTAACTGTTTTCGTTAATGATTTATTTCTAGTAGAAGTTATAGTAATCGTTGTATCTCCTACTGTTAATGGTGTAATTAAACCTGTATCTGATACAGTAAGAATAGATTTATTATTTACTGTATAAGTCATACCTTTATAATCAGTATTTTCAGGATTATATTTTATGTCAATTTGATAATCATTGCCAACTGGTACATTAATTTCTAAATCTGTATCAAAAGAAATAATATCTGTTTTCTTATATACTTCAATATTTACTGATTCTTGTGTAATACCATCTTCAGCAATAGAAGTAATTGTGATGATATTTTTACCAGCAAATAAAGTTGTTACACCATTACCAACTACTAATGCATCTTTTGAATTAGTAGTAACATCAAATGAAATATTATTAACATCACCTTCTACTTCTATAGTGTAAGATTTAGTATCTGATGTAAAACTAGGATTAAGACTACCAACACTTGGTTTAATATTAGTAATTAAAGCATCATGACTAGCTTCTCTTACGATAGTAACTTCATAAGTATTTACTAAACCACTTTGAGAAGTAACAGTAATATATTTAGTTACTGTTCCAACAGTTAATGGATAAGTTTGTAATCCGTTAACGGTAGCATTTTCTGATACAGTTCCTGATAATGTTACATATTTAGTACCAACTGGTACAGTTAAAGTATAACTATTTACATCTTTATCAAACTTAGGAGTAATATTACCTGTACTACTTTCTAGAGTTAATAATTTATTTTCATCACTATTTTCTCTAGCAACAACAAGTTTATATACTCTTTCTGCTTTGGAAATACTAACTACTTTAATATAAATTGTGTTCTCTCCTGGCATTAAATTAATAGTTGTAACTCCTGTTGTTTCTTTATAATCTGTATCTTTTTTAATATAAACGGTACTTGTTGATAACTCTGGTGTTGCTTTTAATTCAATAGAAGCTATATTATTTGCTACTGTTAAAGTATAATTTTGAATTGTTTTATCAAACTCTGGTGTAATATCATGATTCATTACAGATAAAACACTTAAATAAGTATTACTTGCTTCTTGTCTAATGGCATCAATTGTATAAGTAGTAGCTTCTCCATTATAAGATACTTTTACAGTAATGATATTATGTCCAACTTCTAAGTTATCATTTCCATAAATATCTACTACAGCATCAGGATTATGAACTTTATAAGTAACAGTAGCACTTTCATATTCATTTGGAATATTTACAATATAGTTAAGAGTATTTGGATTAAAATCTGGTGTTAAAGCACCCTCTAATACACTTAAATCTTCTAGTAGTGTTTGTTCTAATTCATTTTCTTTTCTAGTTACTGTTATTGTATAAGTCTTAATTGTTCCATCTTCTGCTGTTACCATAATCTGAATTTTATTTTTTCCTTCTACAAGATTATAATTACCATTTCCAGATACAGTAGCTTTATCTGATTCACTTTTACCAGTTACATTAATAGAATCAATATAATTTTCAAGTTCTACTGTATATTCTAAAGTATCTTTATCAAAGTTAGGTACTAATTCACCATTATTAATCGTTAAACTTTCTAGATTATTATTAGATTCTTTTTTCTTAGTTACTACTACAGTATATACTTTTGTAGTTCCATCTTGGGCTACTACAGTAAGTTTTACTGTTAAATCTTCACCAGTTAACTTATAAATACCATTTCCAGTTATTTTAGCAGTAGTATCTTCTCTAATACCAATTATTTGAATAGTATTTATATTACTTTCTACATGATAAATATAATTATATTTTTCTTTATCAAAAGTAAAATCCTTTTCTGGGAAAGTAACAATATCACTTAAGTAAGCATTACTTGATGCTTTTTTAGTAACAATAATAGTATATTCTAAACTTGTTTTACCATCTTGAGCAAGAGTCGTAATAGTAATGGTATTTTCACCTATTTTTAAGTTTTTATTACCACTTATTGTATAAGTTGCTTTTTCATCCATCATAGTTACTGTTTCTGTTAATTTAGTTACAGTACTCTCAACTTCCATTGTATAAGCGTTTTTATTTTTATCAAATACAGGAGCTAATGTACCATAATCAAATGATAAATTTTTAATACGAGCTTCATTTGGTCCAGCACGATAAATATCTAATTGATAGTTTCTAACACTACCCTCATAATTGGTAACTCTGATAACGAAAGAGTTTTTACCAGCATCTACATTTAACATAATCTTAGGATCATCTACTTTCATATCTACTTTTGTTTTCGTAGTAGAACCTAATTTATATACTTCAACAGTTGAATACATTTTTTCTTCTGCTTGTAAGTGTAGATTAACCCTTTTTGTATCTTTTAAAACTTCGGCTGTATAATTCATAATACCAATATTAAAGACTGGTTCTAATGTAGCTTCATCAATATACATATTAATTAAGCGATTACTTGCCGTAGGTTTTGGAAGTTTAGTAGCATGAATAATATAGGTTTTAATATCTCCATTTTCTGCTGTTACTATTACTTCAATATCTTTGGTAATACCAATTTCTAAATCTGTATTATTTCTTATTTCAACAGTTGCATCTTTAGAATTTGTTTCATAAATAACAGTAGCACTATCAAATTCATATGGAATATCAACATTATATTCTAAAATATCTTTATTAAAGCTTGGATCTATTAATCCTTCTGCTACTTGTAATGATTTTAACGAATTATCACTACATTTTTTTCTATTAACATGAATTATATAATCTCTACTATTTTCACCATAACTTACAGTAATTACTATATCATTATTACCTGTATTTAATTGATATTCACCTAATCCATTAATATCATTTAATGTTTCTTTTAAAGTAGCATCAACGATAACACTATCAATTTCATAATCAACCGATACATTATATTCTAAAGTATCTGGATCAAATACTGGATCTAAATCATAAATAGTATCATCATGACTTACAGTTAAACTGTTTAATCCAAATTCAAATTCTCTATTTATAGTTATATTATAAGTATTTACTAATCCACTTTCACTAGTTACCGTAATTGGAATTACATTAATTCCATAATCTAAAATATAACTACCATTTCCCACTATTGTTTGCATTTTTTGACCTTTAATAGTTTTAATGTTTATTTCACTGATATCTTTTGAAACATTTACAGTATAATCATTTACTTCATTATTAAAGTCTGGTGTTAATGGATAAATAGTTTCTATTTCATTTTTCATAGAAGAAACAGTAATACCATTTAATAAATTATTATCACTTGCACTCCTATTAGCATGAATTTTATAAGTTTTACCACGCGTTTTATCAGCAGATAATACTACAACATTTACGATATTTTCACCAGTTACAAAGTTAGAATTACCAGTAATATATACTAATTGGTCTTCTGCTTCTTTAGTATAAATAATATCTAGTTGATTAACGGTACTATCAATATTAATGTAGTAGTCAACAGTATTTTTAACAAACGCTGGTGATAATTCATAACCTGTTACTTTCAAATTAGCTAAGTTAACATTATCACTTTGCTTTCTTATAATATTTAAAGTATATGTAGATGGATCACCTATTTCTGGTGTTACTATAATTTGGAAAGTATTTAAACCAGGTGTTAATTTAAATTCACCATTTCCAGATACTGTTGTATGAGTAGTATCAATAGCAGTACCTTCAATTTTAACGGTACTAATTTCACTATCTACTTCTAATACATAATCAAATTTATACTTGTTGAAGACTTGTAAGAAATCACCGGTATCACCTGATGAAACAGTTAAACTAGCAAGTAAATTACTATATTTTTCATTACGATAAGCATGAATGATATAGTCTTTTTCGTTACAACCATATCTTGTTTTAACAGTAGTAGAACAGCTTTCTGATTTAGTATGAACTATAATATCATTACGTCCAAAGTATAATACTTTAGCACCTTTTATTTCTATTTGTTGATTATCATTTTTCTTTGCAACATCAAGTTCATATTTACCACTTTCTATTGCATTAAATTCTACGTTGTATTCATATAAATTTTCATCAAAATCTGTAATCTCATATTCAGGAGTAATAAAGGAAATACCTAGAATATTAGGATCACTACTTGCTTCTCTATATACTGTTAAAGTATAATCAAAAGTTTCATTTAATGAATTTTTTACTCTTATGATAATAGTATTTTCACCAACACTTAAATTACTATTTCCAATTATTTCATAAGTTTGTAGATTGTTTTTAGGTGTTATTACTAAATCATCTAAACTAGTAATTTCATTAGGGATATAGATTTCATAGTTAGTAGTATCCTCATTAAATACTTTATCAAAAGTACATATACCACTACAGTCATCTTCTTTTTGGAAATTAGCTTCAATATTAGCTAATTTTAACTCTCTTGTTTTACTTCTTACCAAGTTAACAGTATAAATAGCTACATCACCATTTTCAGCTGTTACCATAAATTGATACTGATTATCATAAGTTAATTTTTGAGGAAGCATTACATTATGAACAGCATATTCATTACTTAATGTAATAGAAGTAAGAGTAGCATTTGTATCTGTATCAAAGATATCATAACTAAACTCTTTATCACTGTTTGGTTTTATCTCAACACCATCTACTATAATTTTATCAACATTATTATTAGTAGATAACTCTGGTAATACAGAAATGTGATAATACTTCTGAACGACACCATCACCTGCTGTTACTGTAATCGTATAGATATTACTTGTTTTATCAAAATCAATATCTAGTTTATTATCTAAAGTAATACTAGCATTTTTATCTGCTAAACTGTAAATTATTTCATCTCTAGTTAATGTTTTTTTCGTTCTTGGAACTCTAATTGTATATTCAGTTTCTTCTGGATCATAAGTTTCTTCAAATGGGTAATTTTTTACTAATAAACTACTAAGTTGTGCATTAACTGAATCGCATCTAGTAATTTCTATTGTATAAGTTTTTTCTGTCTTATCTTCAGCTCTTACTACTATTTCAATCGTATTAAGTCCATACTCTAGATTAAATGGTTTACTTAAATCTGTTACAACAGTAGCTTTTGTATCAGCTAAAACTGCCGTTATCATTACTTGATTCATAGTACCAATTACGGTTTTCTCATAACTTAATTTAGTTGATGAAAAATTAGGTAATGAAACATAGTTTACTTGTAGATCCATTAAGTCATTATTACTAGATTTACTACGAATGATACGAACAGTATAAGTATCAGTAGTATCATCTTCAGCTGTTACTGTTAAAGAAATATCTTTATTATATTCTGTTGTTAATAAAGTATGTTTAGATGGATTAGCTGGATTAACACTAGCCATATCAGGAAGTGTTGCTTCTAAAGTAAAATCAGAAGTATTACTTGGTACTTCAATAGTACATAATTTAGAAGTTGGGTCCATATTACAGCTAAATTTATTATCAGATACTGTTACAGTAACACTAGAAATTGTTGTATCACTAGATTTTTCACGACTTACATTTAATATATAAGTTGATTTATTAGTTCCATTTTCTGAAGTTGATACAATTGTATATTTTGTTACTTTTCCTGATACTAGATCTTTATCTTCAAAAGTTACTGTACTATCTGGATCTAGTGTTGTATAAGTAAAATTATCTTTACTTAAATGGTTTATAAAGTTAGGTACTGTTACATTATATTCATAAGTATCAGATTGGAAAACTGGATCTAGTATATAGGTACTAAGTTCTAAATTAGACAATCTAGATTCATTAGAAAGTGGTCTTCTTATTTTAACATTATATACTCTTTCTTCACCACGACTTGATGTTACAGTAATAGGAATATCTAAATATTTTTCATTTGCTGGAAAGTTATAATCACCATTTCCAGTAATTGTAGCAATATCAACTTCTTTAGTAGCTAATACAGTACAAGAAGTTACATTACTTTCTGTAAATACAGTATAAGAAGTAGTTTCTCTATCAAAGACTGGATCTAAATTACCACAACTAACATTTAAAGTAGATAAATAATTATTAATTACTACTTCATCTGTTAAAGTTAAAGTATAAGTAGTTTCAGTATTATCTTCTGCTTTTACAGTAACCGTAATATTACTACTTGTAGTAATATCAGGTATCGTAATTACATTTTTATAAGTATTTGAAGAAGTAGTTACTTGTTCATTATTATCTATCATAATACTTTTAATAGTAGCTGTATTCTTTAGTGTTTTTAACTCTAGGTTAGCACTTGTTAGAGTACTAGGTATAAATACTTCATAAGTAATTGTATCTTTATCAAACTTAGGAGTAAATTCATAATTACCAAGTTTGAATATCTCTAATCTAGAGTCTGTTGATACTACTTTAGTAACAGTAATTTTATAGGTATTAGTAGTTTTCTTATCCTCTGCTGTTACTTTGATTAAAACTTCTTGTGTTTGATCATTTGTAAAATTACTATTACCTTCTACTGTATAAGTAGCATAAGAATCTGTTAAGACAATATTATCTAAATTTAAACTAGATTCATCAGTAGTAATCGTATAATTAAAAGTATTTTTATCAAATGTTTCATTAGTAGTAATACCTAGTGAATCAATAGTAGCAATATTATTATCTAGCCTATTTATTACTAAATTATAAGTAGATGTCGTATTATCTTCAGCAGTAACAATAATCATATAAATATTACTTCCTGTTATTAAATTAACATCATTATCTACAATATCACCATTGATATCATAAATTTTATAACTTGCATACTCATTTCTAACAGTTGGCGTGATAGTAAGATTATGAGCTTTTGTATTTAAAGTATATTGATAACTTTCGGAATTAAATTCTTCATTTAATCCTTCACTAGTCGTTAAGTTTGATAGTTTAGAATCACTACTCTTATTTCTATTAATAGTAATTTTATAAGTTCTAACATTACCATTTTGAGCAGTAACATTTACAAAGAAAATATTTTCTCCTAAAGTTAATTCTTGTGGGAAAGTATCTATAATGTTACCAGTTGAATCAGTAATACTATAAGTAGCATTCTTACTTTCTACAGTAGCATTTATCGTAATACGACTATCTTCTGTTGTTTTAGTATATTCTAATAATTCTTTTGAAAATTCTTGTTCAAAGCCAACATTAGTAGTTAAATTTGATAAATAATTATTATCATCTAATACAAAATTAGCATTAATTTTATAGATTCTAATATCTCCCGTTTCACTTGTTACTTTGATTTCAATTTCATTTAATCCAAGATTTAGTTTTAAATTTCCAATTATTTCTACTTTAGCATATTTATTATTTGGAATTGCGGTAATTTCAATATTTACTTTATGGGTATCAAAATTATATTCTAAAGTATTTGGATCAAAGGAAGGATTAAGAATAATATCTTTTACTTCTAGTGTTTTTAAAGTATTATCACTACTTAATTCTCTTGTTACAGTTAAAGTATATACTTTTTCTACACCAGTTTCGCTAGTTACAGTAATTGTGATGATATTCTCCCCTGGTACTAAATTTTTAGCATTATCACTAATTACTACTTTGGCGTATTTATTATTTGGAACTGCCTTAATATTTAGTGAATGATCATTGGTAGTAAAACTATAATTTAAGGTATCTGGATTGAAATTAGGAATTAGAGTATTTTCTTCTACTTCTAAACTAGCTAGTGTATTATCACTAGATTTTTCCCTTGTGATTATTACAGAGTATGTTCTAGTAGTTCCATCTTCAGCTGTTACGATAATATTATTTTCAGAAGGATTATCTGATAATAAATTAATATTTTTTACATATACACTACTATTTCCAATTGATGCACGCTTTTTACCATTAGAAGTTGCAGTTAAGACTACATTCGTTATATCATTCGGTAAATTTAATACATATTTATCATATAATGGATCAAAATTTGGTGTTAGTATGTAATTTTCATTACCATTTGTTACTAATAATGATTGTAAGTAATTATCATTGTAGCCAGTACGATTTACTATTAATTTATAATCACAAGTTGATTTATCTTCTGATGTTACTCTAATAGTTATTTCATTTTTACCAGCAATTAAATTATTGTAATTACCTATTATTTGATATGTAGAAGTTGCTGCTTGAGGTGTTGCATTTATAGTTAGTTTTTCAACTTCTCCAGTTACATATAAATAATATACAAATTTTGTAGATTCAAACTTTTCTGTCAGTGTAGCTTCATCTACTGTTAAATCAGCAAGTAAAGTATTACTATTTGCTTTTCTTCTTACCACAATAGTATAAGTTAAACTGCTGCCATCTTGAGCTGTTACTACTACATTAATAGTATTTGCACCAACATTTAAGTCATATTCTTGTAAACCAGTAGAAGTTGCTAATAATTCATCTTCTAAAGTACCGGTTAAAGATATTTTTGAAACAGAGTTTTCTACTTCTAGGTCATATTTTAAATTCATTTTGTTGAATTCTGGACTAAGAGTTATTTTTTTAGGATTATCTTTGTTTGTAATATCTGTTACTGTTAAATCTGTTAAGAAAGCATTATTACTTTCTAGTCTAGTAACATAAATGGTATATTGTTTTTCGGTACCATTTTGAGCTGTTACTGTTATCTTAATAGTATTTTGTCCATAATCTAAGATATCAGGTTTAGTAATTTTTACAGTAGCATTTGGATCATCTACTATAGCTTCTATTTCAACATTTTCTGTTTCATGAGGAACTGTTACATAATAATCCGTTATATTGTAAGAATAATTAATATCATACTCAGGTGAAGTCATTTTTAATGATCTTAAATCAGCATTACCAGTCATATCACGGTAAATATCATAATACCATGAAGTAGTATTATTTTTATCTTCTGATGTAACATCTATTTGGAATTTATTGCTTCCACCTGATAATTCATATAAACCATCACCATTTACTGTTTGGAAATAATGAGCTTTATCTACTACCATTACGATTTCACGGATAGTATATGGTACTTTTACTTGATATGAGTTAGTATTTTCATCAAATTTATAAACACAAGCACCTTCCATAGAAGAACAGTATTCTTGAAGTAAACCATTAATTAAAATATTTTTAGGAGAAGCATTAGTATCAGCTTTTCTTGTTACTACTACTTTATAAGTTTTGGTATAACCGTTTTCAGCAGTTACCACTAATGGTATTTCTGTAGTACCAGCTTCAATAATATAATCACCATTTCCAACAACACTTGCTTTACCATCTGCTGGAACTCCTTCAATATTAATTTCAACTTCATCACTTGCTAAGGTTAAGTAATAAGTATCGGTATTATAATCCCAGTCTGGAGTCATTACTCCTTTATTTGAAATGATACCATCAAGGTAGTTATTTTCACTTTCTTGATAAGGAATTGTGATTTTGGCATAACCATTACCGGCATGTCCTGTTTCTTTTGTTCCTGTTGGTGAGGTAAAGGAATTAGAACCACTTAAAGTGTTGGCGTTTGTTAAATAATAATCACTGTTTAATAGCCATTTACTGTCATTTTCAATGACGGATGCATTTTCTTCGGTATAGATGAAACCAGATCCACCACCGCCACCGTTAGACCAGCCGCTTGTAGCTCCACTACCTCCACCGTACCAGCCGCCTCCGCCGCCACCACCGTAGTAATTTCCACCACTCGTAGGAGCGTTAGCACCAATACCAAATTTACCTATTGTTCCAATTGCACTACTATATTTTCCGTAAGTTCCACCTTCTGTTTGTGTACCACCACCAGCTTGAGTTCCACATGAACCACTGGAACTAGTACCACCACCATTAAGGCCTCCACCTACGGCACCGCTAGCACAACCGTCTGATCCGTGTCCGCCACCACCACCAGCAACGATTACACGACTATATAAAGAGTCTGTACCAATACGAATATCTGATGCTCCTCCACCTTTACCAACGCGTGAAGTACCACCACCATTAAAGCCACCACTGGCACCACTTCCTCCAGCATATACATAAAGAATAGTACCTTTGGTTAAGTAAATATTACCATAAGAGTAACCACCACGGCCACCACCATTACCACCTTGAGCTCCCCAAACTTCTAGTAAATATTCATGGTCGTATGGAATGATAACTGTTTGTACATTACCATTATAACTTAAATCTTTTTCATAACCACTTACAGTTACTCGTTTTGCATGAAGAATATAAGTTGTTGCATCAACATGTGGTTCTGTTACATTGATCGTAATATCAAAGTTATCTGATTGAATATAACCATCGCCAGTTACTGTAGCTTTAGCTTCATTATCATATAAATCAACAATAGTATTCACTGCAGCTATATGACTTTCAAATTCAATATCAAATTCCGTTTGATCATTAGGAATTGGTATTTCTATTTGAGAACCACCACTACTGTTAAAAGTTAATTTTTTAATTTTACTTGAGTGAGGTAAAGTAATGTTTAAAGTATAAGTTTTCGTACTTGTACCAGTTTCATTAGTTACTGAAATTGGTATTTTATAAGTATTATTTTTATTAGAAATATGACCGATATTAGTAATAATTTGATCGGCTGAACCTTTATCAACTGTTAAATCATACTCATCCATATAATAAGGTAGCGTTACATTATAAGTTAAAGTATCTTTATTAAAAGTTTTATCAGAAAATTCAGAGATAGAATGTTCATCAAAATAGATATTATTTAAATAATCAATATCATTTGCTTCACGATGAATGTGATATGTAAATACTTCTACAGCACCATTAATATAAGTAATGGTTATATTATAAGTATTATCACCAACATGAATTTCTTGTTTACCATCACCATCTACTTTTAAGATAGAATCACTATCAGTTACTGTGAAGGTTACTAAAGAAGAATCATTACTAGATAAAGTTCCAGTATATTCTTTTGTATCATAATCAAATTCTTTATCTAAAGTAACATTATCACTAACGATAATATCATAATCATATGATAATGAGAAAGATATTTTAACGAATCCATTACCAGTATGACCTGTTTCATCGCCACCTTTTGGTGCTGGGAAGCTAGTGTTTCCATCTTTAGTAGATGCTTCAGATAGATATTGACTAGACGATAATAAGTATTCATCAGGTACAACAGATGCGTTTGATTCGGTCCAAACAAAACCAGAACCTCCACCGCCACCACGGTCATCGTCTCCAGACCCGTCAACACCGGCTCCGCCGCCGCCATACCAGCCGCCGCCACCGCCGCCACCATAGCCACCATTAGCCGCAATACCAGCTCCGCCTTTTCCAAATGTTCCATTATTTTCACCTGCTAAAGTCTGAGTAGCTCCTTGGGCACCATTACCATAACTACCATTACCAATTCCACCAGCAATTCCGCCACCAAATCCTCCGGCGTTGCTAGTTGCTCCGACAGAGCCACCACCTCCAGCAACTATTAAGCGATTATATAATGATTGGCCACCTAAACGAATATCTGATGCACCACCACCATAGATAGTGCCATAACCTGCTTTTCCGCCACCGTTCCAGCCACCATTATTACCGTTACTTCCAACATATACATATAAAATTTGTCCTTTATTTAAGAAAATTTGCCCAGTTGAATAACCACCTTTTCCACCATTATTAGATCCACGATGTCCTCCCTGGGCACCCCATGCTTCAAGAGTATAAATTCCAGCTGCAGGAGCAATAAATTTTTGTGGCAAGCCACTATATTCATACCCATAAGATCCTGTTGTACCACTCATTAGGTAATCACTTTGCTTATGGAAAGTGATTTTATAATTAACTGTTAAACCAGTAATATCATTTTTTACATCAACACTATATACATATTGTTTACTGTTTGTGATATCATAGCTGCCAGTATGACTTTCAACCATAGAATAACCATCATTTAATTGAAGATTAACAGTGATATTATTTACACTATCAAGTACTGAAATATTGTATTCATAAATTGTGTAATCAAAGTCAATAGGAACTGTACCATCATTAATCGTAATATCAGCAACACCGTTGATTAATTTAGGACTAATTCTGACATAGCCATCACCCGCATGACCTGTTTCGTTAGATCCACTAGGAGATGTAAATGCTACATTACCATTTATTAAAGAAGCATTCGTTAAATAGTTTTTATCAGTAACTAAATAACCTGATGGTACATATTGACTATTTTCACTAGTAAAAGCAAAATTGGAACCACCGCCGCCGCCACGATCATCATCACCAGAACCATCAGGATTAGCTCCACCGCCGCCGTACCAGCCACCGCCACCAGCACCAGCATAGCCACCATTTCCAAATGTTCCGTCTCCACCGTAGCCAAAACCAGCACGATAACTTCCAGCTGCATTAATAGATCCAGCTGTTCCACCAGAACCATATCCAGACGATGCACTAACGCCACCTGCTCCACCGCCATTACCACTAGCACCAACGGAACCACCGCCACCAGCAACCATGACTCTATTATATAAAGTATTACCACCATAACGAATATCAGTAGCTCCGCCACCATAGGTATTAGTAGTTTCATTCCAAACACCGCCAGTTGTATAGTAACCTATAGTATGACCACCACCATTATACCCTTTTCTTAAACCGTCTTTTGTGGTAGTAGAACCAGATCCACCTACGTAAATATATAATACTTCACCTTTTACTAAATACATATCAGCTTTGGCATAGCCACCTTTTCCACCATTGTTACTTCCACGGTGTCCACCTTGTGCCCCCCAAGTTTCAAGAGTATAAATACCTGTTGCTGGTACATAAAATTTTTCATAATCGCCAGTATAGGAGTAACCATAAGATACACTACTGCGATTTTCTAAATAAGCATTCTGTTTTTTTACTGTTACTGTATAAATTTGCACAACACCAGTTTTATTATCTGTTAAAGTAATAGTATTCGTAACAGATAATTTGTTAGTCATATCGGTACTACGATTTGATTGAGTTAAATTGTAGCCTTCCTCAGTAGTTATATTAAAACGAATATTTTCAACGTCATTATCTACAGTTAAATCATAATTATAGATATTATATTTATAATCTATTGGAACATTTCCACGATTGATTTCAAAATTAGTAATTCCATCTAGTTTTATGGCTGTTATTTTAGCATAACCATCACCAGTTCTATTACCATCAGTATAGTTAACACTTGTCATAAAATAATCTTCGCTAACTGAGTAACCTGTTGGTACATATTGCTTCGTTTCAGTGTTCCAAGTAAAACTAGAACCACCACCACCGCCTCGATCATCATCACCTGAGGAGTCTGGGTCAGAGCCACCACCACCATACCAGCCACCACCACCGGCACCAGCATAGCCACCTGATCTAGAAGTGCCATCTCCACCATAACCAAAACCGGCACGATAACCACCAGCTGCTGATAAAGAAGCTCCGCTTCCTCCTGAACCATAACCACTTGAAGAACTACCGGTAATTCCGCCATCTCCGCCTTTATTATTACTAGCTCCAACGGAACCTCCACCGCCACCAACAATTAATCTTGATTTTAAGCTTTTCCCATTATTCCATTCTCCACTTACAAAACGAATGTCAGTAGCACCACCACCATATATTTTTAACTGTGGTTGAAAACCTCCACCATTGTATCCTGTATGAGTTTGACCGCTACCACCAACATAAATATATAAAGTATCTCCTCTTTTTAAATATACTTCTCCAGTAGTATAACCGCCTTTTCCACCATTATTAGACCCACGGTGTCCACCTTGAGCTCCCCAAGTTTCAAGTTTATAAATACCACTTCTTGGAACAACAAAAGTTTGATAATCACCTGTGTAATTAAATTCATATATATTACTATTAGTTTCTGCATTTACTATTGGCAATCCTAAAAATCCTGTTAATAAAGTTACTAACAAGATACTAAATACTCTTTTATTTAAATTTTTAAATACTCTATTCATACTATCACCATTTTACTCTATAAATAAGTATACTATATTTGTCTTATTTTGTCATTAAAATGGAAGCTTTTTTTCACTTTTGTGCATGTAAAAAGTCTGCTATATTTAGCAGACCATCTATTTCTTATTTTGTTTCTTCTACTTCAAACCCACACACTAGATTTGTATCAATACGGTAATCCTTTTTACCATAAGGTTCTTTAGGGTAAATAATAACCATCGAATTTGTTTTATCACATTCTTGATTTGTTTTACTATTTACAAATTTCTTGATAATTTCTTCTGACTCATCTTTTTTATAACGAGCTAAATTATCTAAACTTACTTTAATACCAATATCAGTATATTTTTCTAAGAATGTTTTCTTTTCTTCATCAGTTTTCCCTATTTGATTATAGTAAAAATCTTCATAAAATGATATTCCTAGTTCTTTTAATTCTTTTGATAGTTTTTGAGATTCATTTTTTGAGTGATTATTAAATATTAGAAATAAGCTAATAATTACTATTAATAGTAATACAATACCTCCTATTATATAATACTGTTTTTTATTTAGTTTTTTTAAATTTATTTTTTTCATACTTCTACCTACCTAACGCATTCATTATAACATATTTTTATCATTTGAAACTACTATTTTCTTTCATTATAATTTAAAAAAAATACTAACTCTCTATCTCTATTTAAAGAAAATTAGAATTAGTATTTATATTTATTATCATTCTATTACTCAAATTATTTAAATAGATTTAAAATTTGTTGAAAGAAGTTAGTTACACTTTTCGTTATTTTTTCTATTAAGCTTTTTTCTATTTGAGTAGTAGTCTGTTTTGAAACTGTTGTATTCTTTTCCTCTACTTTACTTTCCGCTTCTTCTTGTTTTATGATTTCAACATTTTCTTTTTCAGTATTTAAATTTATTTCATTTTCTGGTTCTACTTTAATTCCTTTTTCATTCCTTACAGATTCAATGTTTACAGCTGGTATTTCTATATTTTTTAGTTCTTCACTTTTATTTTTTTGAATAATATCAATTTCTCTTGCTACTACATTAGTAGCAATATAATCTTTACTATCTGTTAGTTTTGTGTTTGTTAGAGTAATTGTAGTAGTACCTTCTTGTAAAGCTTTGAATGTAAATTCATATACAGTTAAATTATCTTTAATACCGTTCTCTAGGGTAAAATCAAGTCCAGCTATTTTATAGTTATAATCCTCATTAATTTGAAATTGGTATGGTGTATCTATTCCTTTTGAAGAAATATATTCAATTTTTGTGTTATCAAATGATAAATTACCACCCATACTAACAACACCATCATAAGTATCTTTAATATCTTCAACATTCATTTTTACTGTAAAAGTATCTCCAACTGTAACTGTATCATCACTATTAAATGATACTGTAGCATTTCCCATAGCATAAACAGAAGTAGTAGAGCTTAATAAACCAATTGTCATTAATCCTACAAGTATTTTATTTTTCATATAAATTTTCCCCCTTTTTATCTAAGATGCCCTGAAGTTGTAAGATAAAAGTAGACACAAAAAAGATGTGTTTACTTTTTCTTTGAT
>OGWY01000567.1_pt1 | contig 30443 bp, 29 predicted proteins | sample 1576121 | NCBI WGS metagenome assembly OGWY01 (sample SAMEA3541543, study PRJEB24748) | human gut metagenome | biome: human gut; feature: human-associated habitat; material: faeces | place: China | collected 2012 | reverse complement strand
AACCAGACGGTCGATACCGTATCCGATACCACCTGTCGGCGGCATACCGATCTCCAGTGCGTTCAGGAAGTCTTCATCCGTATGATTTGCTTCCTCATCGCCAGCAGCAAAAGCCTCTTCCTGTGCTTTGAAACGTTCTCTCTGATCGATCGGATCATTTAACTCAGAGTATGCGTTACACATCTCGCGGCCGTAGATATACATCTCGAAGCGCTCAACCAGCTCCGGATTGGACGGTTTTCTTTTGGTCAGCGGAGATACCTCAACCGGGTGATCCATAACGAAGGTCGGCTGAATCATCTTCTCCTCGCAGAACTCCTCGAAGAACAGGTTGATGATATCACCCTTCTTATGGCGCTCCTCAAATACAACATTGTGCTCTCTTGCGATTGCCTTTGCTTCCTCGTCAGTTTTAACGGTGTTGAAATCAACGCCGGAGTATTTCTTAACTGCATCGATCATGGTGATGCGCTCGAACGGCTTGGACATATCAATCACAGTGCCGTTATAGCTGATGACAGAACTTCCGCAGACTTTCTCAGCCAGGTAGCGGAACATACTCTCGGTCAGTTCCATCATGCCCTCGTAGTCGGTGTATGCCTGATACAGCTCCATCAGGGTAAATTCCGGGTTGTGACGGGTATCAACACCCTCGTTACGGAATACACGGCCAATCTCGTAAACACGCTCTAAGCCGCCTACGATCAGTCTCTTTAAGTAGAGTTCCAGAGAAATACGCAGTTTTACATCTTCATCCAGAGCATTATAATGGGTCTCAAACGGACGGGCAGCCGCACCGCCGGCATTAGCTACCAGCATCGGGGTCTCCACTTCCATAAATCCGCGTCCATCCAGGAAATTGCGGATCTCCTTGAGGATCTGAGAACGTTTTACAAAGGTGTCTTTTACTTCCGGATTCATGATGAGATCCACATATCTCTGACGATAACGGATATCCGTGTTGGTCAGTCCGTGAAATTTCTCCGGCAGAATCTGCAGACTCTTGGACAGCAGTACGATGGACTCTGCATGAACGGAGATCTCTCCCATCTTGGTGCGGAATACGGTACCTTTGATTCCGACAATATCACCGATATCCATCTTCTTGAAATCTTTATAAGCCTCTTCGCCTACGCTGTCTCTGGCAACATAAGACTGGATATTGCCCTGCAGATCCTGGATATTGCAGAAAGATGCTTTTCCCATTACTCGCTTGGACATCATACGTCCTGCGAGCACTACACTCTTTCCTTCCAGATTCTCAAACTGATCTTTGACTTCCTGGCTGTGATGTGTCACATCAAATTTTGTGATCTGAAACGGGTCTTTTCCGTCTGCCTGCAGTTCTGCAAGCTTATCGCGGCGGATTTTCAGCAGCTGATTTACGTCCTGTGTCTTTTGATTCTTCTGTTCTCCCACTGTTGTCACTCCTTAATTAGATCTGTGGATGCTCAGTACTTTATAATGGATTTCTCCTGCCTGAGTCTCTACAGTTACTTCATCGCCTACTTTATGTCCCAGCAGTGCATGACCTACCGGTGATTCATTTGAAATCTTTCCTTTCAGGCTGTTTGCCTCGGAAGATCCCACAATTTTGTATTCCATTTCTTCTTCATATTCTTCATCGTAAATCTTGACGCTGCATCCAACGCTGATCTTGTCCAGATCTACTTCATCTTCTACAACTACTTCCGCATTTTTCAGAATTTTTTCGATTTCTTCGATACGTGCTTCGATATCTCTCTGCTCATCTTTTGCTGCATCGTATTCTGCATTCTCTGAAAGGTCGCCCTGTTCTCTTGCTTCTTTGATCTTACCGGCAACTTCTTTACGTCTGTTTACCTTCAGATCGTGCAGCTCATCTTCAAGAGCTTTTAAACCTGCATAAGTCAGTAAGTTCTTCTTTTCTTCCATCTTTACCTCCTGATGCCGCTCTTAGCAGCATAACTTTAAGTGCAGCGAAAGATTTTCCTGCACTTTTTAACAAATAATTTTGGGAATTCTATGATGCCAGGGTCAAAAGGTCAAAATGTCGTTCTTGCTTGCAAGATAAGACATTTGAACTTGGGACCCGCTAAACATGAGGAAGTAGCTATTTACGCAGTAAATATGCGGATTCCGAATGTTTATAGAATTGCGAGAGTTACTTTGTAACGGAGCAATTCGCAGGCATCTTGTTGGGGGCAAAAGACCTTTTGACCCCAATATCATAATATACATTCGTGAAACAAGATAGCCACTTTTTGCAGCTATCTTGTAATCAAAAATTATACCTTGCGTTTTGTGCCTTGTCAAGCAATCTGCCCTTGTTTTCTGCGTTTTTTACAACAGTTCAGCCTTACGAAAAATATTGTCGTCCGTTTAAGCTTCCGGGTTGAACTGTTTTCAAGACAAACTGCAAAGCGTTTATCTCACTCCCAGCTTTGCAGAAGTTCTTCCAGGGCTTCCATGGATTCGACTTCATTCACTCTTTTCCTCAGTTTTGCCGAATGCGGAAATCCTGCGGTGTACCATGCAACATGTTTTCGCATCTCACGGATTCCGGTGTATTCTCCACGGTACTGCAACTGCAGTCTTGCATGACGCAGCATCATTTTTTTGACTTCTGTAATCGTCGGCGGCTCAATGATTTTTCCATTTTCCAGATATTTGCTCACCTGACGGAAAATCCATGGATTTCCGCGGGAGGCTCTTCCGATCATCACGCCATCACATCCGGTCTGTTCGATCATGTTCGCAGCATCTTTTGCACAGGTGATATCCCCGTTTCCGATCACCGGAATGGAAACGGCCTCTTTGACCTGGCGGATGATGTTCCAGTCTGCTTCTCCGGAATAATACTGTTCTCTCGTTCTTCCATGTACGGCGATCGCTGCTGCCCCGGATGCCTCAAGAATCTTTGCCATCTCTACGGCATTGACACTGGACTCCTGAAATCCTTTGCGGATCTTTACCGTCACCGGCTTTTTTACTGCCCTGGAAACCCTCTCCACGATCTCTCCCGCCAGTTTTGGATTCTTCATCAGTGCGGAACCTTCGCCGTTATTGACTACTTTCGGCACCGGACAGCCCATATTGATATCGAGAATATCAAACGGCCGCTCTTCAATCTCGGCGGCGGACTGTGCCATGATCTCCGGATCGGAACCGAAGATCTGCAGAGCGATCGGATTTTCTCCCTCTGCGATCTGCATCAAATCCAGCGTATTTTTATTATGAAAGGAAATCGCTTTCGCACTGACCATTTCCATACTCAGAAGCCCGACTCCCTGTTCTTTGCACAGCAGTCGGAACGGCAGGTCCGTAACGCCCGCCATCGGTGCCAGCACACACGGATTTGCAATCTCCACATTTCCTATCTTAAGCTTCATCGTAATCGAATTCCTCACCCAAAAATACTACGCGATAAAACATTTCCAGTGCTTCCATCAGTTCTCGTTTCTCATTCTGAAGTTTTTTGATCTCCAGTACGCTTCCGATCTCGTCATAGAAGAAGTCGTTTTCTTTCGCTTCGGTCTTAAATTCCAGATGACCTTCCGGCGTAAATTCCAGCATCAGGATTCCGCCTACTTTCTGTGTATACAGTACACACATGATCTGCAGTTCCTGACGGATGTGCTCCGGCAGTTTGGAGAACTGCGGATTCAGATAATATTTTTCTTCGTAGGCACTCGCTCCGCACAGAACGACTGTCTCGTTTGCTTTTTTCATGACGTTGTTCCTTTCTTCTTTCTGTTTCATGCGATGTTTAAGAATGCCTCTGGCATTCTTACTGTTGATACCAGCAAATTGCCCGCTGCAAAGTAATTCACACGTATCCATACACACCACGTACGGACACTTCTCCGGCGTAGACATTTTCTGTCGTTCCATCTTCTTTTTCCACCAACAGTTCTCCGGCATCGTTAATGCCAAGTGCTCTTCCGCGGTATTCGCCGCACGGGTCAAGCACGCAGACTTCACTTCCTCTGTTCACCAGCATCTGATTATATTCTTCCATCAGTCCGGACATATCGCTCGTCTCTTCAAATTTTTGATAATATTTTTCCAGCCATTCCAAAGACCGCTGTATGATCTGTGCACGATCCACTTCAGCCCCGGTGATCATTCGCAGGGAAATGGCCTTTTCTTTCAGTTCTTCCGGGAACTCTGTCATATTTGCGTTGATACCGCATCCGATAACCAGGTAATGGATCGCATTCATTTCAGCACTCATTTCTACCAGAATACCGCAGATTTTTTTTCCTTCCCAGACCACATCATTTGGCCACTTGATCTGGCAGTTCAGACTGTAAAGTTCGTTGACTGCCCTTGTTACTGCCATACCCATCACCAGAGTCAGCATACTTGCTTTTTCCGGTCGGAGATTCGGACGCATCAGAAGTGTCATGGCGATCGCCGTGCCTTTTGGCGTCTTCCAGGCTCTCCCACATCTTCCACGGCCTGCTGTCTGTTCATCTGCGATCACCAGCGTTCCGTTCGGTGCTCCTTCTTCTGCCATTCTTTTGGCACAGATATTGGTGGAATCAAGTGTATCAAAATATCTCACTTCACAGCCCGCCCAGTCCGTGTGAAGTCTGCTTTTTACTTCTTCCGCAGAAATAATATCCGGACATCCTAAAAGGCGATACCCCTTATTGTGTACCGCCTCGATCTCATAGCCTTCTTCTTTAAGCTGATTGATTGCTTTCCATACTGCCGTTCTGGATACGCCGAACTCTTCACAGAGCTGCTGTCCGGAAACAAATTCTTCTGCACCACGCAGACGATTCAGTATTTTACTTTTCATGTTCTTTTACCTCTGTTTAAAACTGCTTTGTATTTCCACAGTTACACTGAAATGCCATACGAATTGTTCCGTACTTCGTACTCTCACAATTCTTTCTACGACCCGCTTCGGTCAGTGTTAAACATGTGCCACTGGCACATAACACTCCACTATTCGCATATCGTGAAGCTTACGCTCCACTTTTATGTCTACCCTGGCATTTTTACATAGCCATGATCTGCATAATAAAAGTTGCTATGAGAAGCAGTGCAAAAATCATAAAAATAATGCTCGGTACGGTCTTCTTTTTATAATAACAAAGCACCATAAGTACCACATTGACTATGCTTCCGCATCCGACAGCCAGTGCCATCAGCTGCATGGTAATACTATCCAGCAAAAAGGTCCCGACTGCGGATACGATCACGATCACAGCGGCGGAGGCTCCTAAGATCTCCAGCCGTTTGATCCATTTTTCTTCTTTTCTTGACATAAAATTTTATGCTCCAAGTGTTGCCGCCATAACTGCTTTTATGGTGTGCATTCTGTTTTCCGCCTCGTCAAATACAACGGACTGTTCAGACTCAAATACTTCATCGGTAACTTCCATTTCTTTGAGGTTGAAACGTTCGCCCATTTCTTTTCCGATCTTTGTCTCCCAGTCATGAAATGCCGGCAGGCAATGCAGGAAAATAGCTTTCTCTCCTGCGTTTTCCATCACTTCTTTTGTTACTTTATATGGAGTTAATTCGCGGATACGCTCTTCCCAGACTTCATCCGGCTCACCCATGGAAACCCATACATCGGTGTAGATAACGTCTGCATCTTTGGTTCCGGCCTTGACATCTTCGGTCAGTGTGATGCTTCCGCCGCTCTCTTTTGCATAGTCCTGGCATTCCTCAACCAGTGCTGCGTTCGGAAAATATTTTTCCGGTGCACATGCTACGAAATGCATACCGAGTTTTGCACATGCGATCATCAGAGAATTACCCATGTTGTAACGTGCATCGCCCATGTATACCAGTTTCACGCCTTTCAGATGTCCGAGGTGTTCACGGATCGTCAGCATATCAGCAAGCATCTGTGTCGGGTGGTATTCGTTCGTCAGGCCGTTCCATACCGGAACCCCTGCATATTTTGCCAGTTCTTCCACAATTTCCTGTCCAAATCCACGATACTCGATACCTTCAAACATTCTGCCCAGTACGCGTGCCGTGTCACGGATGCTCTCTTTTTTGCCGATCTGAGATCCTGAAGGATCCAGATACGTTGTCCCCATGCCAAGGTCATGTGCTGCCACTTCAAATGCACAACGTGTCCTGGTACTGGTTTTCTCAAAAATCAGAGCCACATTTTTTCCTCTTAACGTATCAACCGGGATACCTTTTTTCTTTTTCTCTTTCAGCTCTGCTGCCAGATCAATCAGATAAACGATTTCCTCTGCCGTGAAATCTTTTAAAGTCAGAAAATTGCGTCCTTTTAAATCCATTTTTTTATCCTCCATATTCGTTTTCAAACCATTTCATTTTTCATAAATTCAAAAATGGCCTATACTTTCTTTTAAACCGGATCTGCTGTTTCTTTTTTCTCGGTTTTTGCAGTCTCTGCAAGTGCTGTCAATGTGCCGGCAACATTCTGCAGTTCCGATGGTATGATGATCTTGGTTGCTTTGCCGTCTGCCACTTTTGTCAGTGCTTCAAAGCTCTTCAGTGCCAGAACGGTTTCATCTGCTCCTGCATCTTTTAAGAAACGCAGACCGTCCGCATTTGCTTTCTGAACCTTCAGGATCGCTTCTGCCTGACCTTCGGCTTCGCGGATCATCTTTTCCTTCTGTGCTTCTGCTCGCAGGATTGCTGCGGTTTTTTCTGCCTCTGCATCCAGGATTGCAGATTCCTTTTTGCCTTCTGCCACAAGCACGGTAGATTTTTTCTCACCTTCTGCACGCAGGATCGCTTCTCTTCGCTCACGCTCTGCTTTCATCTGCTTCTCCATCGCATCCTGAATTGCAGCCGGCGGAATGATGTTTTTTAGCTCCACACGGTTGACTTTAATGCCCCATGGATCTGTGGCAATATCAAGCGACGCACGCATTTTCGTGTTGATCGTCTCTCTGGATGTCAGGGTCTGATCCAGCTCCAGATCACCGATGATATTTCGCAGTGTCGTTGCAGTCAGATTTTCGATTGCCATGATCGGATTCTCCACGCCGTATGCAAACAGCTTCGGATCTGTGATCTGGAAAAATACAACCGTATCGATCCGCATTGTTACGTTATCCTTTGTGATAACCGGCTGCGGTGCAAAATCTACCACCTGCTCTTTTAAAATGACTTTCTTTGCAACACGGTCAATAAACGGTGCTTTCACATGAAGTCCGACCGACCAGGTCGCACGATATCCGCCCAGACGTTCCACAACCATTGCGGTTGCCTGCGGCACAATCTTCACGCAGGAAAGCAAAAGTATCAGCACAATCAAAAGAAGTACGATCAATATCAACCATCCCATGTTTTCTTCCTCCTTTATTTTCCATCTTTTATTTGATGCCTGCTGATTGCTCTGTTTCAAGGCACTCCCGGCATCCTTTTCACTTTTTACAGTTTTGCCGTTTTTGGTATTTCTATCTACTCATCTTCGGAAATTTCCACGATGTTCGGCATCTCCTGGAAATTGCCCTGCGGTGCAGAATCTGTCAGCACAACGGCATCTTCTAATTTTGCAAAGCTGATCGGGCTGACTTTGTAAAATTTCGTGTGATCACAGAGAACAAAGCACCGGTGGATGCGTTCGATTGCTCTTTTTTTGACCATCGCTTCGTCCTGATCCGGTGTCGAAAATCCGGAGCGTTCGGAAACGCCGTTGCTGCCCAGGAAACCGAGGCTGAAATTAAATTTCTCGATCTGTCTGCATGCCTCTTCTCCGACAACTGCCTCGGTAGACTGTTTGAGTCTGCCGCCGATCAGGATGACTTCCATTCCTTTGCGTGCCAGTTTCTGTGCATGTGACGGTGCATTCGTCACAAAAACTGCCGTTGTCGTATCGGAAATATAATCGAGCATACATCCGGTTGTCGTTCCGGCATCAAGATATACAAAATCATCATCCTGTATCAGTGATGCTGCATAACGTGCAATCAGTCTTTTTTCTTCTAAATTCTTTTCTTCTCTTCGTGACACCTGCTCATCGCGTATGCTCATGTTGTCAGCTGCAACCGCTCCGCCGAAAACCTTGACCAGCTTCCCCTGTGCATCCAACGTATTCAGATCTCGACGGATCGTAGATTCTGAAGTATTTAAATGATCTTTTAACTCCTGAAGTGTCACGCTGCCTCTGTTTTCCAGAAGTTTCAAGATCTCTTTCTGTCGTGTTTTAGTAAGCATATTATCCCACCCCTTTTCATGCTGCAAAAAAATCATATAGTTACATCCCTTGACGCCTTTTATTATAGCTCATAGCAGATAAGAAAGTAAAGCAAAACCGCAGTGCTTTACAACTTTAAAGTCACTGCGGTTTTTCTGAGGAAAAGTTTTATGATGAAGTTTGGGTTTACTCGGCTATTTTTTTCTTAAGCACACCGAGCATCAGTGCTCCGACTACGGTTCCTACTGCCAGTGCAGCCAGGTACATCAGCGGATTGCCGACTACAGGGAACACGAAGATTCCACCGTGCGGTGCCATCAGCGTACAGTTGAATGCCATGGAAAGTGCTCCTGCAAGTCCGGAACCTATCACGCATGCTGGGATGACATGCAGCGGATCGGATGCTGCAAACGGAATCGCACCTTCTGTGATAAATGCAAGTCCCATGATAAAGTTTGTCGGAGCGGATTCTCTTTCTGTTTTTGTAAATTTATCTTTAAACAGAAGAGATGCCAGAGCGATCGCACACGGAGGAACCATACCGCCGATCATAACTGCTGCCATGATTCCGTAATTTCCTGCTGCGATGGATGCCGTTCCAAATACATAGGCCGCTTTATTGAACGGACCACCCATGTCAACTGCCATCATACCTGCTACGATGATGCCAAGAAGAACCTTACTGGAACCACTCATGTTTGTAAGAGCTGTGTTCAGTGCCGTGTTCAATGCTCCGATTGGAGGCTCTACGACAAACGTCATAACAAGTCCCACGATCAGAATGCCGAATACCGGATAGAGAAGGACTGGGGCAATTTTTTCCAGTGCTTCCGGAAGTTTTTCGAACAATTTTTTTAAGAGAAGGATAAGATAGCCTGCCAGAAAACCTGCTACTAATGCACCGAGGAAACCAGACTTGCCGTTTGCTGCAATTGCACCACCCACAAATCCGACTGCCAGACCAGGTCTGTCTGCAATGCTCATAGCAATAAATCCTGCCAGAACCGGAAGCATAAATCCAAATGCAAGATCTCCTATGGATTTCAGTGTTGCTGCCACCGGTGTGATCGAACCGAAACTCTGTCGTGCTTCTGTTGTCAATGATGTCATATCTACACAAAGTCCATCGATCAGGAATGCAAGAGCGATCAAAATACCGCCGCCTACGACGAATGGCAGCATGTGTGAAACACCATTCATCAACTGCATATAAATCTGATGGCCTTTGGAGCCTCCTGCTTTTTTCTCGGAAACTTCTGCATTTTCCGATGCAGTATAAACCGGTACATTTCCGGACATTGCCTGCTCTATCAGTTTATCCGCTTTGCTGATACCGTCAGAAACCTGAACTTCGATCAGCTTTTTACCATTGAATCGATCCATCGGAACTTTTGTGTCTGCTGCCACGATGATGCAGTCTGCATTTTTGATCTCTTCCGCAGTCAGCACATTTTTCGCTCCGCCAGAACCTCTTGTCTCTACTTTAATGAAACATCCTTTCGCTTTTGCAGCCTTTTCCAGACCTTCCGCTGCCATGTAAGTATGTGCGATACCGGTCGGGCATGCTGTGACAGCCAGAATACGGAACTGATCTTCCGAGGTCGCTTCGTCTGCTTTCAGTTTTTCATCCAGATCCGGTGCTTCCTGATCTGCTTCATCGACGATCTTCATAAATTCTTCCGGGCTTTTTGCATTCTGCAGTGCTCTGGAAAAATCCTCATCCATCAGAAGTACGGAAAGTTTGCTCAGTACGTCCAGATGTACGTTGTCTTTGGTATTCGGTGCTGCAATCAGAAAGATCAGATGTACCGGCTCTCCATCAAGAGAATCGTAATCTACACCGTCCTTTACAACCATCGCTGCCAGTCCCGGCTTATCTACAAATGCACCTTTTCCGTGAGGGATCGCAATCCCCTCTCCGACACCTGTCGTTCCTTCCTCTTCACGGCGGTATACTTCCTGGCGATAAGCTTCCAGGTCATTGATTTTTCCACTCTTTGCCATCAGTTCGACCATCTGGTCGAGAGCTTCGTTCTTGGATTTTGGAGCACCGTCGATCCTGATGCTTCGCTTATCCAGCAGTTCTGTGATCCTCATAAGTTCTCCTTTCTTACATTTCTTTTTTGTGATAGATTTTCTACAAGAAGCTAATTTAAAAACGCCATACGAATTGTTCCTCACTTCGACATCGTAGTTTCAGGCTTTTGACCCTGGCATCTTTACAATGTTTTATAAATCGCTTCTACTTCTTCTTTTGTGGCAAAATTCTCAGAAAATGCACTGGCACTTCCGGTGGAAACGCCCATTTTGAATGCATGTTCATAGCTGCCTTTCTGCATATAACCTGCAGTAAAACCAGCCACCATGGAATCTCCGGCTCCAACCGCATTGATCAGTTTACCTTTCGGTGCCGGGCTTTCATATACGCTGCCATCCTCAGCAAGAAGCACTGCACCTTTGCCTGCCATGGAAACCAGAACATTTCTTGCTCCCATCTCCTGTAACTTCTTCGCATATGGTGCTACCTGGTCACGCTCTCTGATCTCCACTCCAAAGATATCGCCCAGTTCATGATTGTTTGGTTTGATGAGGAACGGATGGTATTTCAGTACATTGACCAGAAGGTCTTTTGTCGCATCCACCACGATCATGACCTCTTTTTCTTCCAGACGTTCCATAATGTCACTGTAAATAGAATCCGGAAGACTTGCCGGGATGCTGCCTGCAAGGATCAGCACATCTCCCTTTTTCAGTGTATCCAGTTTCTTAAGCAATCTTTCAAGTTCTTCACTTCCGATCGAAGGTCCTGTGCCGTTGATCTCCGTTCCATCGATGGATTTGAGTTTGATGTTGATCCGGGAAAATCCATTCTCAAGCTGGATAAATTCGGATGTAATGCCCATCTTCTCGACTTTTCTGCGGATCTCCTCTCCGGTGAAACCGGCGATAAATCCAAGTGCCGTACTCTCAATGCCGAGATTTTTCAGAACGATAGAGACGTTGATCCCCTTTCCACCGGCAAACATCTGCTCTGAACAGGTGCGGTTTGTCATTCCCAGTTGAAAATCTTCCACACCTACGATATAATCCAGACAAGGATTAAATGTTACCGTATAAATCATATGCCTTACCTCTTTCTTTTGCACTTTGGTGTGCCTCTCTGTTTCATGATTGTATTATACAATCATATTCGTTCAATTTCAATCATACTAATTCACAAATTTTCCTTTCTGTTTTTGTATAGTTTTCACAAACGTTCATTTTCATTCATATTCGTTCAATTTGTAATAAAAAAAACCACGCACCACCGACCGATTCAGTCAGCAAGTGCTGTGGTTTCTTTTCTTTGCATTTTCAGATCAGTCCTCGTTTGCCCGCTTCCATCACGGCTCCTGCCTTATTGGAAACACCGAGTCTTTTGTAGATCTGCTGTGTATGATATTTTACATTAGCGGTTGTCATATTCAGCTCTGCCGCAATTTTTTCTTTTGACATTCCATCTGCCTGCAGTTTCAGGATTCGAAGCATTGTATCACTCAATGTGACTTCTTCCACACCCACTTTTAAATACGCCGGATAGAATCGTGCCATTTTTTCTGTCTCGTCCTGAACCTTTGCCCAGAATTGTTTATTTTTCCTTGTCTGTGCCGGATTTTTCTCCACTTCCGACGGCTTCCAGGAGGTCGCCTGAAGCAGAGGCCGGATAGCCGCACCTTCTCTTGTGATGATCCGTACAAAATGATATTCTTCTGCTTTTGTCAGTGCCTCGCCAAGTGTTTCATCCCATTTTTTCTCACCCATGCGGTACTGCGTGATCGCAAGAAGCAGTTTCACTTCTATATCAATGTAGGTACGCTGCATCACTTTTGCATAATAGGCACATTTCAAAAGCAGATGATAAGCCTGCTCGTTTCTGCCATTCTGCAGATACACACGCACTTTCGTAATATAATGAAAACGATCATAAATAGAGAATATCAGTTCTTCATCCGGTGCCTGGGCAAGCCATTTTGCAATCGCTGCTTTGTCCGCATCATATAATGCACAGCGAACGAGAAAGGTATCGATATTCGGCAGAATTCTTTCTGCATTTTCCTGCTGTGCTTTACCCTTGAATCTGGTCAGAAGCTCCTCCGCTTCTTTTACTTTTCCAGTAATAATATGAAGCCAGGCAAGCATGCCGTCTCCGACAAAACACTGCTCGATCTTGCCTCCTGCCTCCGCCTGCATTCTTCCCTTATTTGCAAGCATCGCAACTTCATAATTATCTCCGCCCTTTTCAAAAAAGCTTTCTGCAAGTGCCAGATTTACAAGCCCCTTACCATATTTTCCAAGTACAAATTCCACAATCTTGCCAATGCTTCCTGCAAGCTCGCGGTCACGCTTGCTCCACTCACAGAAATCCTTGCCGCCGTTCATCTGAGATGCCTGGTTGCTGGTAACGGAAAACTCCTGTATTTTTACTTCTTTATCCAAAAGAAGCAAATATGCATTTTTCAGGATTTCTACCATATGGTCACTGCCACGGTGCGGAAGTCCGATATCCAGATACAGGATCTTTCCTTTTGCTGAACGCCGTTCACTTCCGGTATGTTCTTTTGCATATTTTTGAAGCTCCCGGTACCAGCGTTCGCTCTCTTCGGTATTTAAAAGCAGCGACTGCAGCATACTCATACCACACATCAGTTCCGGGCTTTTGCATATTTTTTCTTCCGGCAGTTTAAGATAGTACGGTTTCAGTTCATAATAATAAGCATTGTTTGGTGCTATCCGCACATTATCGATCAGCACCGATGCGATTCTTTCCGTGTCATTCACCTGTTGATACATGGAAAGAGCCTTTAACGGCTGCTTACTGATCTGGTAATAAAGTCCTGCATTTTCGTAAAGCTTACGGATCTGCTCTTTTGTGTATTTTCGCCTCAGCCTCCGGATCATGCTGATCCGCATTTGATTTCTGAGTTTGTAGACCGTTTCACTTCCGTTTCGGACAATATCCATGAAATTACCGATCCACTGAATCCTTCCAAGAAGCGATTCTACATCATTGCGTCCGGTGATCATCTCCGCCATATATACGGTAAAATCTTCCACAATTGCAACTTCCATCAGAAATTCCTGTATTGATATTTCCCAGCGGTCATAGACATGATATTCCAGATAATCCCACATCTGGCTCAGTGCCTCTCCCACCATCGTCCGGTATTCTTCATCTGAAAACGGTTTCGTGACATCCTTTTCATCCTGCCCTATACGCATCTGCCAATAGACACTATTTGTGATGCTCCAGCCGATCGGCATACCAACGCAGTATGCTTTTTCTTTTGCCAGCTGTTCTTCACTGAAGATCATCCCGGTCATGGCAATATACTGATCTGCCTGATCTTCATCAAACAGCAGCTCCTGCTCACCGATCACATAGAAGACTTCACGATACCGCACAGCAGTCAGCCACGGCGGTACCGCACAGCGTCCGCTCAAAATCAGCCACACATCCTCACGCTCCACAAGTTCGATGATCGCTTCCCGGATCTCCTCAGTATCATTCTGCATCGCCATATCGTGCAGACTGTTGATCACCACGGTTTTCCGCTGCTTGGAAACCTTGATCTCACGCAGTTCCTCCACTGTTACCAAACCAGCGTTAAACAGCGTATATTTCCGGTTCTTCAGATATCGCATGACCAGTTCCGTTTTGCCGCAACCGCTGACCCCATAAATATACGCTGTTATATTCTCTTCATCTGCCGCTTTCAGCCGCCTGATTGCACGGCGGGGTTTTACATAGCAGATTTTCTCCCCTTGCATCATCTCTTCCCACATGCTGTTTTCTGCCAATGCAACACCCCGCTTTCTCTGTTGTTTTACTACGTTTTATGTTTATAAGTTCCTCTTTCCAAGAAAAAGTATAGCAATTTTTCCGTGTTTTGTACACTATCCAAACGGCTAGTTTTTTTCTGAAAAGCAGGAAAAATTTACAGAATTGTGAGAGTTACTTTGTAATGGAGCAATTCGCAGGCAGCAATGGAAGTGAAAAGACCTTTTACCGGATCAAATATTTTTCAGCAATCTCTTTTAATTTCTCCGGTGTCTTTTCATACCATGTGGCAAACACGGTGTTTTCCTGCTGAACGGTTTTTCCAACTTCCATGAGAAAGTCCGGGATATCGCTTTCTTTGATCATGCCCCAGGATTCACCAAATGCCTCCTGCCCCTGTCTGTCACAGCCGTTCACATGAAGCGTAAATACCGGCTCTGTCACACCGTCTATTCTCTTTACTCCGCCGTGGAAACCGATCTTTCCAATCTGATGTGTCCCACAGGATGAAGTACATCCGGAAATATGGATCTGCGGCAGTACACCGTACGCAAAATCATATTCTTTTGCTGTCTCAACCAGTCTTCTTAAAAGTCCCTGGGAATCACGCACACCAACCTGGCAAATCGTTGCTCCGATACAGGATACGGAACTTTCGAATAAAGTTTCTGCTCCGTCATCCGTAGCTGCAAGCACTTTTTCTGCTTCTTTTGCCGTCAGGTTGATGATATAGACTGTCTCATCCGGTGAAATACGGATTTCTGCATCCGATACATCTTTGATGCTTTCATAGATCTCGCCAAATTTTGACACTTTCGGCACACCGCCGATCGGATGATATTTTACTGCATACAGTCCCGGCTGTTTCTGTGCCACGATTCGTTTGTTTTCTGTCTGAAGTTCACCGTCGGCTGCTTTTTCTGTACCGGAAACAGCAAGGTTCAGATCCAGTTTTTCATTTTTCTTTACTTCTTCGAGTTTCTCCAGAAATGCCTTCACATAGCCTTCGCTTCCCAGTTTTTCCTGCATATAACGTGTTCTGGCTTTTCCGCGGTTCTCATAGTTTCCGTATGCCAGGAAGGTATTGACCATCGCCTGCACATAATACAGGATCTGTGACGGCTCTACGTTTTCTGCCACTTTCACACCCATGCGTGGATTGTTGCCCAGTCCGCCCGCACTATATACGGTAAATGTTCCGTCTTCTGCTGCTACAAATCCAAGATCACGGAAGGTCGCATGTGTCACATTGACCGGAGAATTGGAAAATCCGACTTTCAGTTTTCGCGGCATGGTCACTTTATCTGCGTTTTTCAGAAGATAATCAGACACAGCCTCTGCATACGGCAGTACGTCAAAATATTCTCCCATTTCTACGCCGGAAAGCGGAGAGCACATCACATTTCGCGGGAAATCTCCGCCGCCGCCTTTTGTGATGATACCGACATCCACTGCTTTTTCCATGATGTCACAGACACTGTCTTTGTCCAGATCATGCAGCTGCACTGCCTGGCAAGTCGTAAAATGTGCTTTGTCCACATGATACTGTTCTACCATCTCTGCGATAAATTTCAGTTTTTCTTTTGTCAGTCTTCCGCCCGGCATACGCAGACGCAGCATGCTTGCCTCGCCGCCTTTCTGGGCATAGCTTCCGTATCCTCCGGAAAATCCTTTGTATTCTTTCACGCTTACTTCTTTCGCATAAAATTTTTCTGTCATCTCCCTGAATTTGGGAAGAGATGCTCTCCATTCCTGAATCAGCTGTTCCATACTTGTTCTCCTCATATTATTTATTCTTTTGTTTTAAACAAATGATGTCATAAAGATACTCCTGAGCAGATTTTCACTCCTGCCACCGCTTAGTGCTCCGTGCAGTTGAAGCGGGGGAATGCTTCTCTGCGGTAAAGTTATACAAATTGCTTTTTGCAGAGTAAGACACTCAATTTTACATCATGCTTTCTTTATACCATAATTTCAGTATGTTTCATAGGTATTATTTGAAATTCTTTTAAATTTCTCCGAAAATCATCGGACGTTTCGGTGGTTGCGTCTCGGAAAACCGGTATGCACGCAGGAATCTCTCTTCTGCCTGCCCGGCTTTTTCCTGATCATTTGCATGCAGAACCGCCAGTGTCTCGCCTTTTTCGACATAATCTCCGACTTTCTTTTTCAGCTCCAGTCCTACCGAAAGGTCGATCACACTGTCTTTTGTCTCTCTTCCGCCGCCAAGAAGCAGGGAGCAGACTCCGATTTCATCACACTGGATATGAGAAATATAGCCGCTCTGCGGCGATGGTACTGCAATCTGCATAGAGGCTGCAGGCAGTTTCTCCGGATGAGAAACTTCTTCTCCTGTGCCGCCCTGTGCTTTGACAAATGCTTCCAGTTTTCTAAGTGCATCTCCATTCTGGATGGACTGCCGCAGCATTTTTTCTGCGGAAGCGACATCCTCTGCCTTTTTGCCGGCGATCAGCATCCGGCTTCCGAGTGCCAGAACCAGCTCCGTGAAATCTTCCGGACCGCTGCCGTTCAAAGTTGCGATCGCTTCCTTTACTTCCAGAGCATTTCCGATTGCATAACCAAGCGGCTGATCCATATCGGTGATCAGTGCATGCATCTGACGCCCTGCATTTTTGCCGATCGTCACCATCTCTTCTGCCAGAGCAAACGCATCTTCTTCTCTTTTCATAAAAGCTCCGCTTCCGGTCTTGACATCCAGAACGATCGCATCGGCACCGGCAGCCAGTTTCTTGCTCATGATCGAGCTGGCGATCAGTGAAAGATTGTCCACGGTCGCCGTCACATCCCGCAGGGCATAGAGTTTTTTGTCAGCCGGAGCCAGATCTGCCGTCTGTCCCATGATCGAAATGCCGATCGTATTGACATTCTTTATAAACGTTTCCACCGGGATTGCCGTTGAAAATCCGGAAAAGCTCTCCAGCTTGTCGATCGTGCCACCGGTATGCCCAAGGCCTCTGCCGCTCATTTTCGCTACCGGAATTCCGCAGGAAGCTACAAGCGGAACAAGTGCCAGCGATGTTTTGTCCCCTACACCTCCTGTCGAATGCTTGTCAACTTTAATCCCATGGATTGCCGAAAGATCCAGCCGCTCTCCGCTGTCCGCCATGGCAAGCGTCAGATTTAAGGTTTCCTGTTCATTCATCCCTCGAAAATAAATCGCCATCATCAGTGCTGACATCTGATAATCTGGGATTTCCCCATTTGTATAACTTCGGATCATCCAGTCAATTTCTTCTTTTGCTAATCTTTCCCCATCTCGCTTTTTCCTGATCAGATCATACATTCTCATAATAAAACCCCCAATCTGCGGAAAAAATCTGATATCCTGCACCTCTGCAGTCCGCCGGAAGCTGTATCAGACCAAATGCACAAAACGCCGGCTTTCGCCAGCGTTTTGCTTACTTAGTTAAAATATACCATTTCATCTGCCGGCGGTTCGCACGGTTCTACCTTGCTTGCATACAGCACAGGACCTTTTCCGCGATAAAACTTATCGTATTCAAATGCTACCCTTGCAGTGACCATAACCCACTGTCCATGTTTCAGCTGCGGAGCGATCGGACTCTTACAGATGTAGCCGATCATCTGCATATCATCTGCACAGCAGGTCATCGCTTTTCTTCCCGGCACAAAATAAGGTGCCTCTTTGTTTTTGCTCTTCATGGCACGAGCCTTGAACTTCACCGTTTTCCCAACGTATTTGTCCGGATGGTCATCCATATCCACATAGAAGATACCGTAATCCACATCTTCTATTTCGATAATCGGAGCATCCATATCGTACGGCGTGTTTTCCTCAAACAGGTCGATCAGTTCACCATCCTCATCCTCAAAGCTGATATCACAGGAAGGATTGACAACCTTGATGCCTCTTCGATAATTGGTCAGCGGATCACTTGATTTACAGCGATTGAAGATCACCATATCTGCATTCTGCACCATCTCTGAGAACAGAGACTGCATATTTGCACGGTAGATCTGATAGCTGCTGCCGTCTACGATCACGATCTCCTGAGAAATACCCCATCCAAGCGGCAGTTTCATCGCACGCAGTTTGTTGACACCCCAGAGCGGATTGTACTCAAGCAGCACTCGCTCCGGATGATATTTGCGATGCAGAACACGGAGGTTCTCAAATGTAAAATCCTCCGGCTCTTCAATCTTCTCGACAACCGTGTTGTATTTCAGAAGTTCTTTCTCGTCGTACTCCTCCTCACCCTCTTCGCAGGTGATCAGGAGTGTTGTTCCTTCTATTTGAAAGTAATCCTGTTTCGCAGTAAAATCCAGAAAAGAAGTTTTGCCGCTCTCCAGGACACCGGTCACAAGATAAACCGGTGTTGAAATATTAAAATCACTCATCTTTTTTTACCTTGTTCCTTATTTCGCAAACCACAGCTGCTCTAATTTTGCTTCATCCAGTTTGGAACCGATCACGCAGATACGTCCTGTGTATTCTGCACTTCCCTCACGGATATCCACTTCTTCCGGAACCATGTCAAAATAAGTCCAGACACCGTCTTCGCTCTCCAGCATACCTTTTGCACGCAGGATCATTCCGTAAGAATCGTCTTCTGACAGAGTTTTCAGAATCTTTTCAATCTCTTCACGGCTGTATTTACGGACGGTTTCCTTACCCCAGCTTGTAAATACCTCATCTGCGTGATGATGGTGATGATGATGTCCCTCGTGGTCATGGTCATGGCAGCCACAGGTGCAGCCCTCTCCATGGTCATGGTGATGCTCATGACCCTCGTGGTTATGATGATGTTCATGATCGTGATGATGCTCATGCTCGTCGTGATCGTGGTCATGGCAGCCGCAGGTGCAGCCCTCTCCATGGTCATGGTGATGCTCATGATCGTGATGATGCTCATGCTCTTCATGGTCATGGTCGTGATGATGGTCATGATCACAGCAATGGTCATGCTCTTCTTCTACATGAGAAAGGTCGATCTTCATTCCTTCGATCGTATCCAGGATCTTCTGTCCACCCAGATCTTCCACCGGTGTTGTGATGATCGTAGCATCCGGATTCAGTTCACGGATCAGTTCGATGGCAGCTTCGATTTTTTCCGGTGTTGCCTTCTTTGTATCGGTACGGCTCAGGATGATCGTGCCGGCTGCTTCTACCTGATTCTTGAAGAATTCACCAAAGTTCTTCAGATACATTTTGCATTTCAGAACATCGACAACCGTAACGGCACTGTTCAGTTTCACTTCTCCGTCTGCTTCCAGATGCAGATTTTCAACTGCATGGATAACGTCAGAAAGTTTGCCGACACCTGACGGCTCGATCACGATGCGATCCGGGTGATATTTCTCTACCACTTCTTTCAAAGCAGTTCCGAAATCTCCTACCAGAGAGCAGCAGATACAGCCGGAATTCATTTCTTTGATCTCGATTCCTGCATCTTTCAAAAATCCACCGTCAATACCGATCTCGCCGAATTCATTCTCAATCAATACCACCTGCTGTCCTTTAAATGCATCCTGTAACAGTTTTTTGATCAGGGTCGTTTTACCTGCACCCAAAAAACCGGAAATAATATCAATCTTTACCATAATAACTTCTACATCTCCTTTATCCATTTCTTCCATCCAGCGGACGACATTCTGCCCCGATTATACAACCTGATTTTGATTCTGTAAAGCAGACACCAGATTTGTCAGGCATTCAGAATGGCATTTATTTTCTCATCTTTTTCTTCTTTTGTGATAATGCCCATCTCGAACTGCTGCTCAATTTTTTTGATCTCTTCAAAATTTTCTACTTTTTTCCTGGCAATATTCAGCTTCTGCTCATATTCTTCCTTAGAAATAATTTCCATGGCAAGTGCTTTGTCGAGAACGCCTTTTTCCTGTTCAAAAGACTCTTCCGCTTTTGTCTTTTCACGAAGAAGTGTATTCTGTTTTGCTCTCTTCTCTACTTCCGCCAGCTGATTTTCCAGCTCCTTTTTCTTTGCCTGATCCTGTTTGATGATCGTCAGGAAATCAGAAACATCAAACACCGGCTCTTCGTCCTCATCAGATTCTTCTGCAACTTTATCTTCTGCCGGCTCTTCGGATACTTCTTTTTCTTCGTCGATCGTTTCTGCTGTATCTTCTGCTTTCACTTCATCGATGGTTTCATCAGCTGCTTCTTCTTTTGCTTCATCGACCGTTTCAGCTACATCTTCTGCCTTTACTTCGTCAATTGCTTCTTCCTTCACTTCATCGATCACTTCTGAAGATTCTGTTGCTTCGGCTGCTTCGTTTTCTGCTGTTTCCGGTTCTGCATCATCCATATCTGCTACAAATTCTGCATATTTCTTTCCGATCTGCAGATACTGTGCATCCATTTCTTTCTCTAATTCACGGATCTGTCTTTTCAGACCGGTGATCTCCATTGTATCCTGTACACTTGTCTCAACAACTGTTTTTACATTGTTTGCTGATGCGGCAATGTTTTCTCCCACATCCTGTACCTTTTTTAAAGCTTTGTCAAAAAATCCCATGATATCAACCCCTGTCTTATTGTGTGTAAATGCACATCGATTCTGCTAAGTAAATATCATCCAAACCGACCAGAATCGCATGCCAAGTCTCGCATACGTTCGACTTGATTTTAGAGTTCTATGTCTAATATAACACACCCGAATCATTCTAACAAGTCCAAAGGCGTACACCGGAGAAAAAAGCACAGCCAATTTTTGATTCCTGAACTCAACACAAATTACGGTCAACAAGTGGGACTTCTCTTTTGTGCAAACTGCACGAAAAAAAGCACCGTCCCCGATGCTCTCTACTTGTCATCCAAAACAGTGCTTTTATAGTGCGCGATCAGGGGTTCGAACCCTGGACACCCTGATTAAGAGCGATTTAAACTACAAAACATAGTGTAAAATAAGATAGATATTAACTTTTTAACCTATCTTCGAATCGTATAATTTTGGCTTTTCTTCCTGTTCAGTTTTAACATTCAATATTCCTTTAATGATTTCTTTTCTTTCAGGGCTACAGTTCTCGTAAGCCTTTAAAATAGCGGCTTTCTCTGCTGTCAATGGTTTAGTGCTCTCTGCAGGTTCTTCACCAGTCAAAAGATAGTATGGCGACACTTCCAACACTTCACAAATGGGGATGATATAGTTTGCTGGTGGCAATGTTCCCCTACTCTTCCAATTGCTTACTGTTGAGTCACTTGTCTTTAATTTCTTAGCTAAATCAGCGGCTTTGATGCCTTTTTCTTTCATGGTCTTGAATAATCGTTCTGTTATGGTCATTTTGTGCAATTCTCCAGAACTTCACAGTTGTTTATTTTGTGTGTTGACTTCTTAACATCTGTGAAGTAAAATCATGTTTGTAAAGTTAATAGTTATACCTAGTTACAAAGAAAATAGTTAATACTTGATTGTACCATTATTCGGTATTTCATGCAATGAGAGGAGACATTGACTATGAAGAATTATTTATTTGCGTATCTTGAGGATGAAATGACAGTATGCCAGGCATACAGACACGTATGCAACGAGCTTGCAGGGGAAGATCTTCCAGAACATGAAAGAACAGAGCTTTGTGAGCAGAAAGCAAGTTTACAGTGCCATATGGCAAATGAACTTATGCACAAGATGGGTTATGTGGAACATGAGAAGCCACGCGGTGAAAGCTGCTATCCTGCTACTGTCTGGGAGGTGGCATAATGACAGAATATGCATATCTCGGTACAAATGAGGACTTAGCGGAGAAATTCGCAAGTGTTCTGCATGATCTGGTCTGTTCAGATAATATGATTGAAGATCGGCGTTTAGGGGAAAATTTACGCTGCGTCAGATCGCAGATCATCGAGCGTTTTATGGAAGATAACGGATATATACGCAACGGTGCCATGCTCTGGGTGAAAGCCGAAAAGAATGGGGAATGAGCCGCCAGAGAACGGCGTGCAGAAAGTGAGGTAAACAATGCGAATCAGAGTAAAAACAGATCAGAAAGTGAAAGTTTTGACACTTAAGGCGAGTGACTGGAGGATGGATAACGGACGCAGCGGGACGAGCTATAAAGCCGGTATCCTCTCCGATGGGGATATTGACAAGGTAAAAGTGACTCCGGAACTGTTCCGCGAACTGAAAGAAGATCGTGAGTACATCTTGTCAGGTGTTCTGTCAGCAAATAACGGCAACACAAGCTTTGTGTTCGATGCGATCGTGACAGAACCGGCAAACGCTGGCAAGTAGTCCAGTCAAGGGCGTTAGCTCCGTATTACCCTTGACCGGACGGACGCCAGGAGCAACTGACAATGGGGATTGAGGAAATGACAGCCTGCAAGGGTGGATTTCCTCTTGTTTACCCGTCCATAGATTGGGGGATGACATGAACGAAGCCGGATTTATACCAGAATTTGAGACGGTGGCAGAGACGGAAACAGCAGCGGAAACGGTACAGCCTGAACGTGAAAACAAGGCATCTCACAAAGAAACTGAGCTTGAAACGGAAACAGGAAACGGGGCTGTTAAGGATAACGTAGAGACCGAGACACAGGAAGACCTGCTCGAGTATATCCGTTCTATAGACAGTAACCTTACTGAGATGCGTGGGACGCTGGAAGCTGTACAGGGAACCACTGTTAATGTTGAATATGATGCTGCCATGCAATTCGTGATCCTGAGTGTTGGCGTTGGACTGCTGGCACTCCTGACCGGGTTTTTCTTCGCCCGTGTCATCTTCCGGAAACTGTAACGTAATGGGGGAAAATAACGTGAACACAGTATTGAACTTGCTTACATTAGGCGGCTTCTTTTATGTGATGTTCCGGGGCTTCGGCAGCCTGATCGGGGACGTTAAGAAGCTTTTGAGAGGTGGTGGACATCATAGAGAATATGTTGACAGCACTGCCCGCGATGTCACTGACGAACGCGGAACAGATACAAAGACTGAATGATTTTTTTAGCGAAAATGCCAGGCAGATCATCGACACGGCGAAATATATGTTTCTTGCTGGGTTTGGTATCGCCATTGTAGGCATATTGGTGACTTTTGGTACTTTCAAGGCTCTGAGCATTTTTAGGGAAATGTCCAAGCTTTGATTTGTATAAATATTCTTATGGGAGGTAAAAGCACATGACAGAAGCAATGACAACTGCGTTTAGCACAGCTCTGACAACGATCCAGACAGACGTAACAGGAATGATCACAACTGCACTTCCGATCGCCCTGGGGCTGTTCGGAATCGGTATGGCCCTTAGATGGGGTAAAAACTTCTTCTCAAGCCTGGCTTCATAATGGTTTAAGAAGAACAGAAAAAGTAAGTCTTGGCATCATCTACAACAAACTTTTTCTCTTTCCGGCATGGTGGGAAGACTCCCCGCCGTGCCACTTTCAACGGTTTATACAGTAACTTGGTGCGGTGGTTCTGTAAATATGTCTCCTCATAGTCCAGAACCACCAAAAAAATATTGAAAAAAGAACTATTTTGTTATAAACTCTTATTACTGAATAGTTAGTGATAGGGGGTATAAATATGGATTTTTCAAAAGTCTTAGGTTGTATATTGTTGGCTTGGCTTATTTTCGGGTTTGTTACTGGCGATCATCACAAGCGTCAGGAGCGTACACGTAGAAAAAATGAAGATGAATATCCGGATTTGGATTTTTCTAATCTGCGTTGCTTTGCTGATAAAATCAATGATTTTTTTAATAATCTTTTCTAATACCCTTTGAGATTAAGAGGATAGTTCTTCTTAATCTCTTTTTTTGTGGGGTAAAATATGAAAAGAATAGTATGTATAATGTTGGCTATTTCTGTTCTTAGTGTCTCGGTTTTTGGCTGCTATGCTCACGCTTCCAGTACAGACACATCGAATAGTTATGATATAACGGAAAAACAAAAAAGATTGTATAACATTTTGTATGGTAAAAATAACTGGTTTGTCGATGAAGATGGAACGGTTGCACCGGTTAAGGATAAAGGATTAACAAGTGAGCAGGTAAGAAAGAAACTTGACCATTTTCTCGTTAGAATTGCTATTGCTGCTGGTTATCTTGGCGATTATGAGCAGATCTATGACGCTGTTGATAAAATTGCCGGGACACAAGATAAAAATACCACTGACTTAACGCCGCAGGCAAATAATTATCTGAATAAGTGGTTTAGTCAATTTGACGGTGCTATTGATGTCGGTGACGATGGAAACGTTTCGGTTGGTGCAGATGCTATGCAGGGTTTCCGTAATGCCCTTTCTGATCAGGTTTATAGTTTGGGTTCTTATAGGCTGTTAACTGCAAATACTACCCTCTATGGTGTACAGAAAAAGATACAGGATTTTTGCGGTAGTCTTCCGTCTGGGATTAACTCTTATCTTCTTAAAGATAATCTTGCGTTTTTTTCTGGTGAATATATGTCGGGAAGCCGCACGCATTTATCTTTTTATTTTTTTAATGCAAATTATAATTTTGATGGTTATAGTGATTATTTTATGATTAATGTTGATTTTGATCAGACGGTGTCTAAAGGATGCTATCAATTTTATGGCTATAAAACTAATAATACTATTCAAAATTTAAATGTTTTTAGGGATAGATATGTTAATACAAAAGGTTATGTTGATTATTTTATAACGCCTAGTGGTAATATTATGCCTGCTTCTTTAAGGTATTTGGGTTCAAATTTTCTTTACTATGGACCTACGCAAAAGGTCTTTTCTTCTGAGAAAGACGCAAAATATTATTACGGTATTCTGAATGATAACACTAAACAGGCAGGTGTATACATATATAACAATTATTCTCCAACAGATATCAACTTTAATATTAATAATAACTACAACTATAAGAACATATTAAACAATGCATATAACACTGTAAATAATAATAAAAATTCCGCTATTGGTGAAAATGGTTCGATCACGGAAGAAGAATTGCAGAAGATCATCAAGGATGCGATTGACGCAGCCATTAAGGAAACCGGAGGCAGTAACAGCGGTTCGGGTGGCAGCTCCGGTGGTTCTTCTGGTGGCAGCTCCGGTGGTTCTTCGGGTGGTGGTGTTTCGTCTGATCTGCTGGGAAGTATTCTCGAATATGTTAAGAAGATCTATACAATCTGCCAGACTTCTGACACGAGGCTTGAAACACTTGTGAAGGTGGCACAAGCTAACCAGGAAACTTTTTCTGATATCCTTGGGGCTGTGAAAGATATCCGTGTCGCAATAGATGGTCTTGGTGTGCCGCTTGACAATATAGAAAAGTACCTCAAAAGTATCAATGATAAGATTGACGAGCTTCTTGGTAGTGATGATTCGGGCGGCACATTGTTTGACCGGATCCTTGATTTTCTTTCACGCCTGACTTCTGACTTGCTTGCCGATCTGCTGGGCGATGTCATTAAAACGATTATTGGTGACCTTGACAGTGTGACCGGACCGGCTAAGGCTCTTGCGGATGCCGCACAGTCTAAGTTTCCGACGTCCATTCCTTGGGATATTGTGGCGATCCTTGGCGTGCTGTCGGCTGATCCTGAGTGTCCTAAGTTTGAGATCCCTTTTTCTGTTCCCCGGCTTGGCATTAATGAAACTATCAAGATAGACCTTTCGGACGCGGAAAAGGTGGCGGAACTTTCAAGAAACATGCTGACAGTAACTTTCCTGCTGTTTCTGGTGATCCAGACAAGGAAGATATATGGCTCTATGAGCAAAAACTAAGGGGGTGCTGATATGGTCGCACAAGTGATTGATTTGGTGTTTAATCTGCTGACAAGCTTGCTTTCCATCCTGCCTGCATCGTTTGTACAAAGCTATTTAAGCAATATAGGGGAAATCAACTATTTAAGTTACGTGAATTACTTCATACCATTTTACAATTTCGTCAAGATTGGCCGCCTGTGGCTTGGATGCTGTACGGCTTATCTGATTTACTACTATGCCAGAACGGCATACGATAACACTAAGAAATCTTGATCAGAAAAATTTTGTGCAACTTGTATACTTTGACTGCTTCAGCTGGTGCGGATCCATGGTAGCAGCCATGCAGTCTGTTGTGAAAATTGACTAATGAGAGGAGACACAAACCATGATCTATCTGTATAGCGGTACACCGGGAAGCGGCAAAAGCTATGATGCGGCTGAGCTTATCTGTAAGAAATATAAACAGGGTAAGAACATCTTCTGTAACTTTGAAATTGACGAAGAATATCTTAAAAAGAGATATCCGAAGAGTAAAGGCCGTGTATTCTGCATTGATAACCGTGAGCTTAAATATCCGTTCGGGCTTACTGGTTTTTCCAATAACTTCCACTACCGTGACAAGTCCGGGCGTGTACCGGAAAAACAATCCTACCTGTTCATAGATGAGTGTAATAACAACTTTGATTCCCGCACCTGGAATGAAAAAGGGCGTGCAGAATGGAATCACTGGTTCTCAGAGCACAGAAAAGATGGTTTCCAGGTGATCCTGATTACCCAGAGCGTGGATGATATCGACAAGAAGATTCGGAAACGTATCGAAATAGAAGTGCAGCATTTCAACGTGACGAACTTCAAGCTGTTTGGGAAACTGCTTGCTATGCTGTTTGGTGGCAACCTGTTTATCCGAAGGTCGCAATGGTTCACCAAAGGAAAAAATAAAGCCAATAAGATTGCATCAGGGTTCGCCGTTGGCCATAAGAAGTATTTCCGGGTATTCAACACAAGCAAACGCTTCAATAAGGCACTGGACAGTGATCCGGTGTGGAGGGTGTTGGGATAGTGGGGCCCTACTCCCGGCACACCGGGAGCGAAGCAAGTGCCAGCGGAGCGGCACGCGAGCGTTGAAACCGGATTACCCCCATTTACTAACAGGGGGGTATCATTTACAAGTAGAAGAGGAGACAAAGAAACTATGGAAGAAAGTAGAAAGTTTGAAAAGTATGGCGATTTAATGGTAAGTATTGACTGGATTTCGTTCACAATCCGAAAAAGTGTCCCGGTCAAAGATGCAATGGCTTACTTTGGGTTTGACATTGCCCAGTTTCAGGAGATGCCAAGGGGGTTATCCGGCTACCGCAAACGCTACTGTCACTATGTGGACGGTAAAGGGCTTGTCCAGTTCCTGGCTGATGGCAATAACAGTGAAAATGATATGGGCGTCCATGTGGATGTCTCCGGCTCTGCGGTGGCGTTCTTTCTGGAGACTTTCCACGGCTACTTGTTGGCTGATACCCCTTGGAATGAAAAGGCGGTGCAGATTCCGGAAAACTGGGATTTCCGGGACGCTGAGAACCTTATTGCCCTTCTCTTCCAGCGTATCCGTGAACTTGGGGACTTTACAAGAATCGACCTTGCTGTTGATGACTTCGGTCAGTTCTTTACTGTTCAGGAAGTCCACGACTTAGTGGAGAATAAGCAGTGTGTGACAAAATTCCGTACTTTCCAATACTACCAGAGTAAAAGCATCTCTGACAGCTCTCTGACGGGTGAAACATTGTATATAGGCAGCAAAAAAAGTGATGCATACGTGCGTATCTATAACAAGGGGCTGGAACAGAAAGTTGACATGGACTGGATTCGCTGGGAGATCCAGTTACGTGATGAACGGGCGTCTGCGTTTTCTGACATGGTGTTACATTGTGAAGACCATGAAAATACAATCGCCCCTATTATCGTTGGTGTGCTTGCCGGGTTTGTCCGCTTCGTGAATCTGGATGACTCCAACCGTTCCCGCTGTTCCATGCTCCAAAAATGGGCGGATTTCATCGCTGCAGCTTCTTCTATTGTGCTTTCTGTCCCTAAAAAAAAATCATCCGTGGAAAATAAACATGAATGGGTAAGAAAGCAGGTCATGCCGACGATTGCCGGTCTTCTCTACGCCTATGGTGGGGATATGTCCGCAGTTTTCGGGGATTTGGGCGTACAGTTTAACCGGAACAGCTTGGAAAACAGGGAAATGTTTATCAGTGCCTTTAACAATCTGGTCGAAGTGCAAGAAGAGGAAAGCTCTTGGTTACGGTAAATGATGCTTTCCTTGCCTTTCTGCGTTCCCGGAAGCTTTCTGGATGCTCTGACCGTACTATCATCGGTTACCGTGATTCTATTGGCTTGTATGTCCGTCAGCTTGCTTCTGATCCACTGGACTCCCTCACAGTTGAAAGCTATCAGGAATTTTTTCTAGGGCTGTATGCAAAGAATCTTTCTAAGGCTACCGTTTCCACGTACATCCGGCATATAAAAATATTTCTCCGCTGGGTTCAAGAAGAATACAATATAGAACTAAAGGCTGAGAAAATAAAAGTCCCGAAAAGTCCGAAGAAGAATCCCCATATCTACACGGATTCGGAACTAAGGCAGATTTTTCAACGTGTATATTCTAAAGGTGGCTGGCTCGATCTCCGCAACTGTGCCATTGTCTCCCTCATGCTGGATAGCGGGTTACGCCAAAATGAAACCTGTCTCCTGTTTTGGCGTGATGTTGACTTGCAAAGGCGGATCATGAAAGTACATGGAAAAGGCAACAAAGAGCGTTTTGTCCCGGTTGGCAATATCTCCCTGCAATACATCCAGAAATATCGGGATGTCTGCCCATATAAAAACAAACCCTATGTCTTCTGTACAAAGGATGGCAGCCAACTAACCAGGAATACCGTGAAGCTCTTTATGCATGATGTTGCTGTATGTCTTCCCTTTGAGTTCAGTTCCCACAAGCTCCGGCATAACTTCGCAACAAACTTCTTAGTTGACCAGTACACGCATAAAGGTAGTATGGATATCTACGCACTTCTTGCCATCATGGGGCATGAGGACGTTGCGACAACCCAGCGGTATCTGCACATAGCAAACCAGTTGATTTACAGCAGTGCCCATATATCGCACTTAGATTCTGTTTTTGGCACGATTCCAAGAAATTAAATATAGATCGTGGTATATACAAACTAAACAACTTGCAAGTCCCCTGCTCACCCTGATCGGCGTGAAATGGGACTTCTCTTTTGTGCAAACTGCACGAAAAAAAGCACCGTCCCCGATGCTCTCTACTTGTCATCCAAAACAGTGCTTTTATAGTGCGCGATCAGGGGTTCGAACCCTGGACACCCTGATTAAGAGCGATTTAAACTACAAAACATAGTGTAAAATAAGATAGATATTAACTTTTTAACCTATCTTCGAATCGTATAATTTTGGCTTTTCTTCCTGTTCAGTTTTAACATTCAATATTCCTTTAATGATTTCTTTTCTTTCAGGGCTACAGTTCTCGTAAGCCTTTAAAATAGCGGCTTTCTCTGCTGTCAATGGTTTAGTGCTCTCTGCAGGTTCTTCACCAGTCAAAAGATAGTATGGCGACACTTCCAACACTTCACAAATGGGGATGATATAGTTTGCTGGTGGCAATGTTCCCCTACTCTTCCAATTGCTTACTGTTGAGTCACTTGTCTTTAATTTCTTAGCTAAATCAGCGGCTTTGATGCCTTTTTCTTTCATGGTCTTGAATAATCGTTCTGTTATGGTCATTTTGTGCAATTCTCCAGAACTTCACAGTTGTTTATTTTGTGTGTTGACTTCTTAACATCTGTGAAGTAAAATCATGTTTGTAAAGTTAATAGTTATACCTAGTTACAAAGAAAATAGTTAATACTTGATTGTACCATTATTCGGTATTTCATGCAATGAGAGGAGACATTGACTATGAAGAATTATTTATTTGCGTATCTTGAGGATGAAATGACAGTATGCCAGGTGCGCCATTTTTCGTCCCAGGATCACCGAACTCCAGAAAGAAACCACAACGATTGCCAGGATCACCAACAGCATATTCCGTTCCATTGCCCGCAGATCCGCTTCCGCACGGTCACCTTTCTGCACGCACAGGTTCATCAGTTCAACGAATTCTGCATAAATCTGTTCATATTGAGCCGTCAAATCTGTCGTATCCAGTTCCTGCGCTTCCAGATAACCATCCGCATCATCCGAAGTTGCCAATTCCAAGATTCGTGCATCCAGCTCCCAATTTTGATATAGTGGAAGATACCGGAGAGGACGATGCGGAGGAATAATGCCGCAAAGTGCGATTCCGGAAACAGAAAGGCAGGACAGCTATGAAACAGGAAGCCATGAAACTGGTTGCCAACAATAAAAAGGCGTACCATGATTATTTTATAGATGAAAAATACGAAGCGGGACTGGTGCTGCACGGCACGGAGGTAAAGAGCCTTCGCCTGGGAAAATGCAGTGTAAAGGAAGCTTTTGTGCGTATTGAAAATTCCGAAGTGTGGATTTACGGTATGCACATCAGCCCCTATGAAAAAGGAAATATTTTTAACAGGGATCCGCTCCGCCCCAAAAAGCTTCTGATGCATAAGGATGAAATTCGCAAGCTGACCGGTAAGATTTCCGAAAAAGGGTTTACCATTGTGCCGCTGCAGGTTTATTTTAAGGATGGAAGAGCTAAAATCGAAATCGGTCTTGCCAGAGGTAAGAAGTTGTATGACAAGCGGCAGGACATTGCCAAGAAAGACCAGCGCAGGGAAGCGGAAAAAGAATTTAAG
>OGWY01000562.1_pt1 | contig 30572 bp, 26 predicted proteins | sample 1576121 | NCBI WGS metagenome assembly OGWY01 (sample SAMEA3541543, study PRJEB24748) | human gut metagenome | biome: human gut; feature: human-associated habitat; material: faeces | place: China | collected 2012 | reverse complement strand
GCGGATGTATGCTCTGATCTTCGATCTGGATGGCGTATCCCGTCATACCGGCGAGGTGCTCCGAAGCAGCCATGTAATCCTTTACGCGGCGGCAGTCCTCGCAGTCGGGCGAGTTGAAGAACAGCAGGGTATAGCTTGACTTTATCTGCCGGAGGCTGCCGACAGTGCCGTCGGCAAGGGTGTAGGCGAAGTCCGCCGCCACATCGCCCGGACGGTTTTTCAACGCCATGTCCAGCCTGAACTTAGCGCGTGCCTTGTCCGGTTCGCCCAGACGGGGCGAAGCAATGACGTGGCGCAGCACAGGGATGTAGTACTCCTCGTTGCGGAAAGGCGAGTTGGGCTCGTAGAGGTATTTCCCCGACAACTTCATGAAGTGGGCGTACATGGCACTGTCCACAGCGGCGGAGTCCATCATTGCCGTAAGGCTGCTCTGCGCTTCTGCCAACGGAACACGCGAGAGGATGTCCAGAAAATCGGCCAACGCCTGTTCGGTGACTTCCGGACGGGAAATGAGCGCAGTATCGCGGAAGTTGAACCCCTGCCAGTAGTGCGCCGCCAAGTAGGAAGCGCGCGCCTCGGAGGTGACGAGCAGCGGGGGGATGTCGGGCAATGTGAATGCCGCTTCGGAGTGGCCCGTACCGCGCTCCGTTTCTGCGGATTGCGAAGCGCATCCGGCAAGCAACGGCAGGAGCGACAGCAGCAACAGCACAACGGCGGCAAACCAGCGCAGCGCACGAGGCGTGCGGGAACGGCGGGGGTAGCGGCGGTAATGGCGTAGGGGACTGTATAGGGTCATAGAACCGGGGTTAAAAAGAAAGAAATTATTTTTTTATTAGTTGTGGTCGCGGACGCAACGAAACGGCATCAGAAAGGGAGGATCATAGGTTTCTTTTTTTATTCCTGCCTTGCCGCTGACACCATAATAGCCTAACGTAGCATTGACTACCATTTCATCTCCATCATCATCAAACACCATCATATAGGAATATTGTCCCATACCACGAAATTCAGTAGCAAGCCAATAGTGCCAACCTCTGTCTCCCGGATTAGAGGGAAGCTCCCTGGCCTTCCCTCTGAGAAAAGGAGTAAAAGAATACGGGTTCTGTTCCTCCAGCTCTTTCTTTAACATGGACACCAACCAGAAGTCCGCTACTGTAGGCAAGCGCCATCCCCTATTTGTACACGTATTTGCAGCATCCAGCCAATTGTCAGAAAAAGAGTCTGACGTTTCAATATCAATTCCCTTGCCAACTGACAGAGCATTACCCCAATGGGCTAAATTTATTCGATTATCGTCCGAACCTTCAGCATAATTTGTTCCGTCTACAGATGTTGTCAGCGGTGAATGATTACCACGATCTCCATTGATAGCCGAAGCATCTATCGAATTACCATACACATCTTGAGCATAATTTGCAGTTGTCATCAGCAGTCCGAGAATTCCTAATATTAACTTCATATATAGTTTCATTTATCTGTTTTTTATTTTATCACAATCCGTTGCTTAAGATCTTAAAGCACCCTCCGATTACTCTAGTCATTATAATCTCCTGACACAATAAGTCCACGTTTGAGTATCCTTGCTAAGAGAGCCATTAAAGTATTCAGCGAATCTGTAATATTGAGTATCAACGTAGAAACCGATAGAAAGATAAGAATCGGCTTCTTTTTCAGTAGAAGTCATAAGATTCAAAATACCATGGGGATCGTGATCAAGGACTCTGGAAAGAAAGATTAACTTCATTTCATCTATCGATGGTAGATACCAATGGCTCTCCGAAGCATCAATCATTCCATCACCGTTTAAGTCCCTGTTCTTCTCGTGGCAGTATCGTGCCGCAGAAGTCTTGTAAATGGGGTGGTAAATATTCGCAGATGCATCTGGATAATAATAAGGAGCACCGGAAGTCGCTCCTGTATATTTGGGAAGGGGGTGATCCTCAGTCCCATACATCGGACGGTAAGAGTCAAAAGCCGTACCAAAACCTACAACCTCATTGTTCACACGCCGAACATCGGTATATACGGCATTTTCTGTCAGGAATTTACCATTACGGCTTTTATCAGGCCCGTTATAGAGCAACATACCGTAAAAGCCCCATCGCGGATTCCTGGTTCTAAAGTCTAATACCCCCGGATATAAGCTGTAGTGTTCACACTCCTTAATTCTCTCAGTAAAAAACGGTTTTTTGACAGTGCCAAGCGTGCCATCCCCATTTATCATAAGTAATCCGGGGTCATTAACATATTCAGTATAAATATGACCACCACGAATTTGCGCAAAGTGAAAAGTCCTAACTTCCGGCGTATTCGGATCTCCTCCATCTTTGTAGAAAGTCAGTTGTACGCTGGCACCACGATCACCCTTCCTGTTTAGATATTCATCCGCATAAACATACAGCATCTTACTGGTTGCAGTGATTTCCGTAAACGGAATATCCGTTATTTTATAACACATGCGATGGGTGGCATCGGCAAATGCCATGACATCGTCATCCTCCTGCCCTGTGGGAATCGCATTCCAACCGGTTATTCCTTGCTGCTCCAGCTTTTCCCTCACACTCTTGTGGGGGATATATTTCGCACGTACAAAACTGCCTACCTCGCCCACCTGCTGTTGCCACTCATCATGGGGAGACGCTTGCTTCACCTGATGCCACATCAAGTCCAAAGGAGATATTTTAAGCCATGTGGCATCGAACCCCGGTTCGTTATAAGCTCTGCCGGCATCATCCAAAATTTCCATGGTCATCTTTCCTTTCACCGCATTGATGCGCATGGGAGAAAAATCGGGATGTGCATCGAAGTCTCTCTTTGCAAAATCCACCGAAAAGTCTCCCGTATAATACTCCACATTCGAGTCTACTTTGATGTCCTTCAACCCGTTCACCGTTACGGTAAAGGTGTAGTGCTTGCCACGCTCTATGTTGTAGTCGCTATGGTTGTCGGCTCCCAAGTAGATATGCGCCTTTACCTGCTGCGTTTCCCATGTGGTCTTGTGCATGGCCTTAATGACAATGGCAGTGGCACGTGCGGGCTTGAACCAGGCTTTGCCGCGGTGGTCTTGGTCGTCAAAAGCCATCCCTTGATATCTGTCGCCAGGAAGGGACCTGTTCACACGTCCTCCTCTGCGATTTTCAAAGACATAGAGTGTTTGGGAGACTGTTTTCTTCGGTTTGTCCTCCACCTCAAACGGATAGTCCGCATCCGTTGTCAGCCAGTAATCATCTTTGTCGGCAGAAGTGCCGGGCTCGTTTATATCTTTAGCCTGCGGAAACAGGTAGCTGCGGGCGGGAGCATTCTCCACGTCCCAACCTATGAAGACTATCTCTTGATTGGAAGGTGTTTTGTCTATCACTATCAGCGTCACTTTGGCGGCAATGAAATGAAGCTGAATAGGAGTGCCGTAGGTGCTGTTGCCCGGAGCGAAGGTCACGTTCTCCTGCTTTCCCGTCATCATCAGGGGGTGCGTGGTGTTCATGCCGAAGTCCAGCTCGGTGGCAGTTGTCACAATCTCTTCCACCTCCGGCAGAGAAGTGGCGGACTGCAACTTGGCCTCTATCTCCGCATTGCTGACGTTGGCAATGAAAAGAATCGTGTAGTTGCTGCCCGAATAGCTGTCTATTGTAAATTTAGAACCGGAACTTACATACTTACCGTTGCTCACCACCGAGCCGTCCGCCCGGAACACCATCACCCGCAAATTCTCAATCTTGTTCTCCTGTTCGGGAGTCAGGGCGCGGGTGGAAGAACCGCTGCTCATGGTCGGCACAATCAGGTTGAGCTCTATTCGTGCAGGCTCTCCTTCTGCCACAGAGCCTGCACCCGGAAACTCCTCGCGGACGCATCCCGCCAGAAGCAAGGCGGAGAGAAGCAGCGCATGGAGGAAAGGCATCGTATTTCTTATCTTTCTCATTTTATATCTCTGTATTTTTTTAGTGTATCTTATTGTTCTGTCTTATCATTCTTGTCCTGCTCTCAGGGTTAGAACTCTTTCCATATCTCTTGTTTGCCCCAGTCGGTGACTTTGACTTCTACGCTGATAGCACCGTCGAAGTCGACAAGCACGTTGAGCAGGCGGCCTTCTGACACGCGCAGGGGTTTGCCGTTGCTGTCGGAAATGACGGTCGTCCGGAGCACGCCCCGGTGGTAGATGTCTATGCGGAGCTCCTCCTCGGTGGGCAGGATGTTGAAAACGGAGGAGACGAAATCTCCCCGGTCATTGAACGAGGCTTCGGGGCGGTAGCTCACATCGGTGCCGTTGGGCAGGCCGTAGAAGTCGAGCATGTTGCCCGTCTTGCGCAGGATGTAGTGGAAATCGCTGTCGGAGCTTCCCACGTACTCCTTGAGGTGGCGCGCCGTAACGGCTACGCCGGAGACCTTGCGCCGCAGGGGAAGTTCCTTGTCGGAGAGGGTGCCGGTGGCGGAGAGCGCATCGGCGGAGGTCTGTATATCTATGGTGCCGTAGAAGAGGTCGTCGGGCGAGCCTGCTACGGGGTAGGTTATCCGAGTTTGGGGTTGGTGGATGAGCGACACGAAGGCCGTCTCCAAGTGGTCGCCCTGCCGCAGTGCGGGCAGTGTCTGGCTGCCTTGTCGACCGTTGCCCCATGCCACCAGTTTCAGGACGTCGTGTCCGGGATAGTCCAGCGTGACAAGTTCCGAAAGGGAGGTGTGGAGGGTGTCGAGCAAGTTTTTGTCTTTGTCGAAAACATAGAGCGTGATGTCCTTTATAGTCTCGCTGCCAAGCGTGCCGCCGTCGGCGTCGAAGGCCTTTACCTGCAAGGTAAGTCCGGAGACGTGGGGAGACGGGCAGCCCGAAAGGTCGTCCTTGATGCAGCTTGCAGATACAAATGCCATAAGAAACAGTACAGGCAGTATTTGCAAGCAGTTACGGAATTTGTTCTTCTGCATGATTGGGTGGGTGTATTGATAGTGAAACGAAAATATTGTAATATGAAAGGCGGGAGCGGGAGGCGTCCCGCCTTTCTGCACATTCTTGTTAGAGATAAAAATAACTTCTACGGATATTTTTAGTTAAACTCTTTGTCGACGGGTTGGGTAACCCATTGAGCAGCAGTCACAGTCACTTCTATGGAAGAAGAGATAACAGGCGCTTCCGGGTCGGTAGTACCACCGCCGGCACCGGTTTCCACATCACCATTCAGGGTAACAGTCACTGTATAGGATTTACCCGGTTCGATGGTCTCTTTCGCATCGGCTGTCGTAAAGTGAACGGGGTAGTAAATAGTAGAGGCAGCACTGTTCACAGTCTTTGTTGACTTGATGGCAAGGATGGTGGGTTGAGTCGTACCGTCGTTGCCGAAAGTGTAGAAGTGGTTGAAAACAGTGTTACCTGTATTATCTGTGAAAGGAGTGGTTACCTGATCGGACAGAGCCGTAGATTTCGTTACATTCGTTTTAAAGGCACCATTATAACTGTCATCTCCTGTATAGAAGTGAGTTTGTACAGACTTTTGGGTTCCGAAGAACTTTCCACTCTGACCTGCAAACAGCAATACAACTTCTTTGTCTTCAATCTGAATAGTACCACCGCTCATACCCGTACGGTTATCCTTAACAATAAGCTGTATTTTTGCCGCTACGAAGCTTAAGCTCACTGCAGCAGTACCCTTAGTATCGTTAAAGGTAACATCATTCACTCCCGACATCCAAAGGTTGGTTTTCGTCTGAGTTGAAGCACTATTAGTATTATCCATCAGGCTACCTGCCACCGCCAACAAGTCGGCTTCCGTCTTAACGGTTGCAAAAGGGCCGCTAGCCAGTGCGCCCGTATTGGCTATCACATACGCTTTCTTTGCGGCAGTAGTACCATTGCTGATTGTAGCAGTTGCACCGGAAGCACTGTAATGGGGAGCACAGTCCAATGCGCCACCTTCGCGGAACAGGAACACAAGGTAATTGTTAATCGTAACGTCATCGGCGTCGAGAGCCTCACCCGCAGCTCTTGATTGCGCCTGATTATCTCCATCGCCTTTAAGCTTGATGGTAAGTACCGCCTGCTCGCCCGGAACATTGTTTCCTAAATTCTCTACTTCATCGTTAGTGCACGAGAACATCGTGAAGGCTGCAAGAGCCACTGCTAAAAATTTAATCTTCTTCATTGTTTTTTAATCTTAAAAATTAGTACTTAAATGATTATTGTTATTGTCTATAATACCTATTGAAAACTCTTTTTATTCTGTCTTTCTATTCTGCCGGAACCTGTTCCGCTTCGGAAAACCTGTCTTGCTTTATCTGCTTCTATTCAGCAGTTCTTCCAGTTGTTTCAGGTTCTCGGCAGCTTGGGGGTCACCGGCGGCCACCGCCTTTTGGAACAAGGTGCGGGCCTTTTCCGTATCGCCGTTCATCATGTGGCACACGCCCCGCAGGTTGTCGGCACGAAAGTGGGTGTTGCCTTGGAGCGTGTGCAACGCTTGGGCGTACTGTTCGGCTTGCAGCAGGTCGATGGCTTTGTTGAGCGACAGGAGTTCGGGATCGGGCTGCGCCTCGTAGAACACCTTGATGTATCCCGCGTTGCGGAGCTTCGGGAAGAAGTGCTGCTTCATATAATGATAGGGCTTGCCACCGTTGAGCTTCATGAGAAGTCCCAAGCGACCCACTTTCTTCTTGGCATCCCACACCGGAGCAGTGTCGATGATGTGCAGCACCTGCTGCCGGGAGTCCATGTCGCTGTCTGCAACGAGCCTGCGCAGAAATCTCCACGACTCTTGGTCGTTTTTCACCTCGAAATAGGAAGGTGAGAGCCGGGTGCGGCTCGTGATGTAATCCACCAACACCTGTGCCCGGTTGGCGGCAATGCGGGCGTTCAGCTCGGCAGAACCGTCGGGCGAGGCCGAACCCACCACCAATATCTTGGCGATGCGGGAGTTTTTGTCTTCGGCTATCTTGTCGAGAACGGAGAGCAGATGGTCCAATTGGGCGCGGTTGTTCTCGAACTCCGGGACCACCCGTACGCTGCCCACAGGGAAATAGACCACCAGAGTGGCTTCGTCTTTATAACGGTCGATGTCCTCCTTTGTGCCCACGCTGCCCGTCCACACGCCCAAGAACTTGTTTTCCTGCGCCAGTTGCTCCACAACGGGTATCACAGGCTCCGACCGGGGCACTACGGGAACAAACAATTCGGCAGGGGTGGCAAGCATCGCATTGTCCAGCAACCGCAGGGACTGCAATGTCTCTTTGCTGCAACAGCCCTCGCTCTGCGCTTCCAAATGGAGGGAGGCGCCTTCCATCCAGTCGTTGTAGGGGAGCGTATGGGTGTAGAGCAGTTCTTCGCCTGCCTTGTTGTAGGCAGGAGCAACCGCCTGCGTCTTTTTCATGCCGCCCTCGCGCCACTCCACTATCTGCGCCCGGCGGCTGCCGTAGTTCAACTTCGGAAGGCATGCTTCCTGCCCGCCCTTGCCACGCAACAACGGGGTAACTTTCAACACATAATCTCTGCCCAGCCCGCCTACATTCAGCCTGAACGAAACGCGCACGCTGTCTTCACTGCGAACCATCTTTACATCGTCCGCCGATAAACGCACCTGCTCCTTAGCCGACAGGCCAACCGCCTGCATCAGCAGCAAGCCACATAATAGCACACTACACTTCATATCTTTATTTCTTCTTTCGTTACTTTATAATATAGATAAGGGAAACGGCAGCCTTAGTAGGGCCGAAGTAGTTCTTATTCCCACTGCCCAGCTTGTCACCGCACGTCTTGCACTCGAAACGGTCGTAGCTGAAATGCACATAGCCCAGTCCGAGGGTAGCTTCCAAATTCCAGCGCTTGCCCAGCACCCAACTGTAACCGTAGCCCACTCCTGCTCCCGCCAGCCAGCCCTGATAGCGCTTACTGCCCAATCCCGACGCGGAGGGCTTTATGCCGAAAGGAAGCATACCGCCGTAGTTGTATTCGCCTCCAAGCAGGTGGGCTTCCCAGAAATGTCCGGCGAAACGGCTGCATGTCCAATAACGAACTCCGGGCTGAAGCATCCAGAGCTTCATTTTCTTATTATCAGAAAAAGTCCACGCATTATAGTTGCCGGACACCTCCAACGTCCAGCGAGGAGACAACCCATATTCTACTCCCAAGTTTATCGTAGAAGTTGCATCGTACAACAGATTACTCTTCACCGCAAACTCTTGAGCCGAAGCCGTTCCGGATAAGAGCGCAAACAAGGTAATCATGAAAATCGTCACTTTTTTTAGCATAGTCTCTTATTTTATTATTCGTTGTATTTCAACTATTTATTTACGTTAATTTCCCTTTCTCGGCTTTCACATTTTTCATCTGTCTGAATAAAACAGATGAAACATGCATATAGCATTGATTCCTAACGGTTTAACGCAGAAAAAAGATTCAGTCTCTTTTCACTGTAACATTTCTCTTTATTATAGATGTGGATAATACGCTATATATGAATGACATAAGGCACAGCTTTTCTGAAACATAAACTGAAACATTGGGCATGAAATGCCTGAATTAATAACTTTAAATTGAGTATACAAAATGGAACTGAACTACATTAAAGAGCACACATCGTGTGTAAACTACAAGACAGAAGAGTACAGCGGCTTTTCATTAGGACAAGCCCTGACAGGAGAAAATTTCGACAATCAGGAGCAGGAGATAAAAGCCAACCACCTGATATTTATATTGTCTGGAGAGGTCGAAATTACCAAAGATGAAAATGAAAAAGCAAGGGTGCATGCAAATGAATTTGTGTTTATCCCTATCTCGTCCCACTATGTCGGAAAGGTTATCCTTCCGGGAAGATACATCAACCTTACTTTTTTCCATAATAACATTTCCTTATGTGATAAACACATGTTAAGCAGCTATTTAAAAGAAGAATCAGATGTACCTTTGTACTTCGAGGCACTCCCCATAAAGGAGCCGTTAAACTTGTTTCTTGGTCTGCTGGAAACTTATCTTCAGGCAGGTGTGAGTTGCAAACATCTGCATGAAATTAAAGAACGGGAACTGTTCATTATCTTTAGGACAACCTATACAAAAAGAGAAATGATCAGACTGTTCCACCCCATAATGGGAAAGGAGTTTGACTTCAAAATAGCGGTATTGCAACACAAAGACCAAGTGTACAGCAAAAAGGAACTGGCGCAGTTATTGGGAATGAGCAACTCCGACTTGCAACGAAAGTTCATACAGGAATTTGGAGAACCTGTTTCTGTCTGGTTACAGAAACAAAAAAACCAGAAAATACTGTCAAGGTTAAGTTATGATTCAATTTCTATCAAAGAAATTGCGCATGAGTTTGGCTTCTTGTCAGCATCCAGTTTTAATAAGTATTGCAAATGCAATTTTGGTTACAATCCCACTGAATTAAAAAAACAGATAAAAGAAAGACGAATAGAATCATCTGTTTTTCAATGTATTAAATAATAGGTAAAGCGATTGGTTTATTTGGACAACTAATTTATTTTGAATAGTCCATATCTTTGCAGCATCAAAAAAAGCAACATTCTACGAGTATATGAACTCACTGAATAGTACGCTTTTTTTGATGCTCTTTTTATTTTTTCATCTGTGTTATTCAGACAGATGAAATTTCATCCCTTAAACTACTGCAAAAACGCAACCCTCTCACGTAGGAATCAGCCGTCTTTTGTGAGGTATCTGCCCGTTCTTTGCATCTCTCTTTTATCTTCCCGCACAAGCGCATCACTTCGTACAAAGATATACTAATAATTCATTCCGAAATTCCAAAGTGGAATAATATTTCCATATCCGGTCTCAATATCATCTTTTATAACATATCCCTCTTGTGCTTTGGCAATCTGCTGTTGTCCTTTGCCCTTTCCGCCAATTTCGAATGTCCGCTCTCCAATTTGAAAATCAGAGACTTTGGAAGATATAATATCCTGTTTCACCCGCATCTGGTTATAAAAGAATGTTTCGCGTATATTACCGATATTGGAATTCTCTCCCCCTAATATATAAATAAGGTTGGTATTATCCAGGTATATTTTTTCCACTTTACCCAGACCTCTGATCCCTCCGGTTGCATCCCGGACTTGTGCTATCATACCGGCTTTCTCTATATAGAGCAAATAGTCACTCAAGTAATTGCGGCTTACTCCTATAATATCAGCAAGCTTTTGCATGACAGGTTTAAATGGAACACTTTTTGAAATAATCATCAATAACTGTTTCAGCTTTCGTCCTGTCGACACATTCATATTTGCGTATTGGGGTATGTCATTCTCCATAGTCTGATTGATTACTTGATTCAACTCTATTTCAAAAGTGACATCTTTGCCGAATGGATAATAGCCGTATTGGAGATATTTGGAAAATAATGGAAGCGGATGCGCTATCCCCGGAATCTCAACTTTATGTTCCAATATCTCTTCCAAGGTGTAGACCGGTACATGAATTTGGTGGAACATGCTTAAATATTCCCTGAAAGACAGTCCTTGCATTTCATAGATTGGCGCACGTCTGCTCAAGTCTGCCGTTCCTTTATAAATATCCAGAATAGAGGAGCCTGTGAAAAGTATTTGCATATCCGGATAAGAATCGAATATCTGCTTCAATTCACGAGACCAATTAGGGTATTTGTGTATTTCGTCAATGAATAAATGTCTGCCACCCTGTTTATTGAACTTGTCTGCTAAGCCAATCAGGGAATTATCGGCAAAATACATATTATCTGCTGAAACATACAATGTCTCTCTCGGATTCAAGCTCTGCTTGATATGTTGCAGGAACATGGTGGTTTTGCCTACTCCGCGTGGCCCTACAAGTCCGAGCATATGGCTATCCCAGCTTATTTCAGCATACTTATACCGGATGAAATCGGTACTTGTCGCTTTAAGGAGCTTATTGAAATTCTCGTATAGTCTATCCATGATTAGCATATATTTATATGCAAATATACATTAATTGCACAACAAAAGTGCAGAAAACTGCAAAATTCTGCACTTTTATAGTGCAATCTGTGGAGCAAATCAAATAAAACGGATTATGCTTTCATCTGTGTTGCTCAGACAGATGAAATTCCACCTCCTTTTTTATGCAATTGCCTACTGCCGCGGCAACGCTTTCATTAACCCTGTTCACAGCATCAACGGGAAACGACGCCAGATAGATCTGTGTCGTTTTCTCGGACGTATGCCCCAGCCCTTCGCTGATGAGGGAAATCGGTATTCCCTCATTCTTGGCTATGGTAGCCCAAGAATGGCGTGCCACATAGGTGGTGAGCGGAAGGTCTATGTGCAACAGTCTCCCAAGCTGCTTGAGGTAACGGTTTATCATCCCCAAAGCATAGCGATACTGCGTATAAACGGATCTTGAAGAACCGGAGTCGATATAAGGAAAAATATACGGGCTGTCCGTCCGGTATTTTTCGATAATCTTTTGCAAATCAGGCAACAGCCCCACCTGCAACCGTTGCCCGGTTTTGCTGCGTGCATAAAAGATCGTATCCTTTACCACCCAATCATTCCTAAGATGAATGACATCCACAAACGACATGCCGCGGCAATAGAAACTGAACATAAACAAATCCCGCGCCTGCTCCAACCGGGGATGCCGCCTGAGATTGACCGAAGCAATGAGTGCTATTTCCTCCTTGCTCAAAGCCCGTTTCACCGTCTCCCGCCTGCGAATGTCCAAATCGGCAAACGGATTGTCCTTGCCAACCTTCACCCCCTGCTTGCGTGCCTTGTTGCAAATCGCCCTGAAATTGCTGAGGTACATGTGGACAGTGTTCTCCGCAACCCCTCGCGCACGCAAATAGTGCATGTAGTCCGTAATGAAAACATAGTCCACATCCTTGAACTTTATCTTCCGCGGACTGCAAAAACGCAACAGAGAACGCAACCCGCTCATATAAGCATCTGCTGTTCCCAGCTTCCCTTCCTCTCTCAAAGAGTCTATATATTGCAAAATGAACTTTTCCACATACTGGTCGTGCCGTTCCTTGTGATGTCTCTGCATCAAACGCTCCAAACCAAACCCCGGCTCCGTCCTCTCCAAAAAAAGAAAAGACTTCACAATCCCCTCCTTCTCCTCCATAATAAGACGATTGATGCTGCCGGGATCTCTACGCTTCAAAATCCCCTCCGGAGAATACACCACCCGTTCCCCATCCACCCGATAGTTGGACCGATGAACCTGCCTGCCCAACGAATATTCCTTCTTCTTGCGACAATACAGCACACGAATCGCAAGAGAGTAAATTTCATCACCACTTGCCTTACAAGGATTTAATATAACATGAATACTCAATTTCTTCTTTTTGTTTCGCAGGTCCATTTACCGATTACACATTCTACTTCTCCGTAAAAGTACACATTTTGAACTTAAACATAGAATTTGTTATAAAAATAATAGATGAAAAATCGACTTATCAACAAACCGCAAATCATATTTGTTTAAATACCAAATCTTTATCCGGCAAATATATAACATCATAAATCAAACCCCGAAAAGACGGATGCTAATTGTCTGCAATAAGTGACATATTAAGTCACTCCGCCTGTCAGCGTGTACAGGCACAGCAAATCATCCGGAGTGTAGGCAGGATTATAATCACGTAAAATCTCTATGAGCACAGACGTCTTAAACGGTTTCAACACAAATTTAGACGTCAACCGTCCGAACAAAGGTTCTTTGTGGTCCTCAAAAATGTGCTTCATCAAAGAATAGATAGAACCGCAAACAATGAAGTTGATTTTCGCCAAAGGTGAATACCGATCCCACATAATTACCTTTGTTTTATCATTAATTAAACAGCGGTTAATTTAATGGCGGTTAAATTAATCGCCATTAAATTAATGCAAAGATAATCATTTTTTCCACTCTCTTATCCGATTTATTGAAATTATGTCGCAGAACAGGAATTAACAATGCAGCAAATATTTAGGGCATATCATGTGACAAAAACGAAAAACCTTGCGACAGATAGGGAAAATATCAACCTAATTATTTATCTTTGTTAGCTTAAAAAAGTTAGCATACCAAAAACAATAAGACAATGAAAGATTTCTTGAAATTTACGCTCGCCACCGTAACGGGAATTATCGTATCGAGCGTCGTTCTGTTTTTCATCAGTATTCTCGTAGTTTTCAGTATGGTATCCTCCTCGGAGTCGGAAACGCAAGTGCGCAAGAACTCCGTTATGATGCTGGACCTGAACGGTACACTGGCCGAACGCAGTCAGGAAAACCCGTTGGACATCCTCATGAAAGACGATTATAAGACTTATGGTCTGGATGATGTTCTCTCTTCTATCAGGAAAGCCAAAGAAAACGAAAACATCAAAGGCATTTATATTCAGGCCAATTCTCTGAGCGCAGGCTACGCCTCCCTTGAAGAAATTCGCCACGCACTGAAAGACTTCAAGGAATCGGGCAAATTCATCGTAGCCTACGGCGACTCCTACACACAAAGCCTCTACTACCTGTCCAGCATAGCGGACAAAGTGATGCTGAACCCGCAAGGTATGCTCGAATGGCGGGGATTGGCAGCCACCCCGATGTTCTTCAAAGACCTGCTGGAAAAGATCGGCGTGGAAATGCAAGTATTCAAAGTGGGTACATACAAATCGGCAGTTGAACCATTCATCGCTACCGAAATGAGCCCTGCCAACCGCGAGCAGGTGAACGTCTACCTGTCGTCCGTTTGGGGACAGATTACGGGCGACATTGCCGAATCGCGCAACCTCTCCGTAGAAGCCCTGAACAAAGAGGCCGACCGCATGCTGATGTTCTATCCCGCAGAGGAGAGCGTGAAAAACGGATTGGTAGACACCCTGATCTATAAAAACGATGTACGCGACTACCTGAAAACCCTTGTAGGCATCGACAAGGACGACGACATGCCGGTGCTGGGCATTCAGGACATGGTAAACGTGAAAAAGAACGTACCCAAAGACAAGAGCGGAAACGTGATTGCCGTATATTATGCATACGGTGAAATTGACGGCGGTTCGTCGGCTTCTACCGAAGAGGGCATCAACTCCGAAAAGGTTATCAGAGACCTGCGCAAGTTGAAAGATGATGAAAATGTGAAAGCCGTAGTGCTGCGCGTCAACTCCCCGGGTGGAAGCGCCTACGGTTCCGAACAGATATGGTATGCCGTAGAACAACTGAAGAAAGAGAAACCGGTAATCGTGTCCATGGGCGACTATGCAGCATCCGGCGGCTACTACATTGCCTGCAATGCCGACACCATCGTTGCCGAACCCACCACTCTGACCGGCTCTATCGGCATCTTTGGCATGATGCCCAACGCCAAAGGACTGACAGAGAAACTCGGCCTGAACTTCGACGTCGTAAAAACCAACCCTTATGCCGACTTCGGCAACCTCACCCGACCGATGAATGACGGTGAAAAAGGACTGATGCAAATGTACGTCAACAACGGCTACAAACTCTTCCTGACCCGCTGCTCCGACGGACGCGGCATCAGCATGGAAGAGCTTGACAAAATTGCACAAGGCCGGGTGTGGACAGGGAGTACCGCCAAAGAACTGGGCTTGGTGGACGAACTGGGCGGTCTGGACAAGGCTCTGGAAATCGCCGTTACCAAAGCTGGCGTGGATGCCTATACCGTAATGAACTATCCCAAAAAAGAGGGCTTCTTGGAGAGCCTGATGAATACGAATCCCGGAAATTACATCAAGGCTCGCATGCTGAACGGAAAAATGAGCGATGTATATCGTCAGTTCGGCATCATCGAAAACTTCGACAAGATAGACCGTATACAGGCACGTGTGCCGTTTGAACTGAACATACAATAATTCTAAATGAGAGATGCATCCGTAAAAATACATCATTGGCTATATCCCCTCTCCTGGCTCTACGGGATAGGGGTGTGCTTGCGAAACAAACTCTTTGACTGGGGCTGGCTCCGGTCGAAGAGTTTTGACATTCCTGTGATATGTGTGGGCAACCTTGCCGTAGGCGGAACAGGAAAGACACCGCATACGGAGTATCTGATAAGATTATTGCAGAACGAAGGCATAAACGTGGCTGTGCTGAGCCGCGGCTACAAACGGAAAAGCAAGGGCTACATACTGGCAACCGCCGAAAGCAGCGCAGGGAAGATCGGTGACGAACCGTATCAGATAAAAAGCAAATTCCCGGACATACGGGTAGCAGTGGATGAAGACCGCTGTCATGGCATCGAACAATTGCTGAAACTGAAGAACCCCGCTGTGGATGCTGTGCTACTGGATGATGCCTTCCAACACCGTCGTGTGAAAGCAGGTCTGAACATTCTGCTGACAGACTTCCACCGACTGTTATGCGATGATGTCCTGCTCCCTGCAGGAAGACTTCGCGAACCCGCCGGAGGGAAGAACCGCGCACAAATAGTCATCGTCACGAAGTGTCCGGACAATATCAAGCCGATAGATTTCAATATCATCACCAAACGGCTGCATCTATATCCGTACCAGCAACTGTATTTCTCCAAATTCCGCTACGGATCGTTGATACCGCTATTCCCGGAGATAGGGAAAGGGACTGTTTGTACCGGCAACGAACAAGTGCTTCTCGTTACGGGCATCGCCTCTCCCGCCCCATTGGTGGAAGAAGTGAAATCGCATACTCCAAACGTCAGCCTGCTGGCTTTCGGCGACCACCACGACTTCAGCACGAAAGACCTGCAACTCATCGAAGAACGGTTCTTGCAGCTGGAAAAAGACAAAAGGATGATTATCACAACGGAAAAGGATGCCACCCGGCTGAAAAATCACCCGGCCCTGAGCGAAACACTGAAACCGTATATATACGTGCTTCCTATCAAGATAGAGCTTTTGCAAAATCAACAATATATATTTAACCAAAACATTATTGGCTATGTTAGAACGTATTCAAGAAACCGCAGCTTATCTGAAAGGTAAGATGCACACACATCCTGAGACGGCAATTATCCTCGGAACCGGACTTGGCAGCCTGGCAGGCGAGATCACCGAGAAGTACGAAATAAAATATGAGGATATCCCCAACTTCCCCGTATCTACGGTAGAGGGGCACAGCGGCAAACTGATTTTCGGCAAGCTGGGCAACAAGGATATTCTGGCAATGCAGGGCCGCTTCCACTTCTACGAAGGCTATTCCATGAAAGAAGTTACGTTCCCGGTACGTGTGATGCGCGAACTGGGCATCAAAACCTTGTTCGTGTCCAACGCCAGCGGCGGTACAAATCCGGACTTCGAAATTGGCGACCTGATGATCATCACCGACCACATCAACTACTTCCCCGAACATCCGCTGCGGGGCAAGAATATCCCATACGGCCCGCGCTTCCCGGACATGAGTGAAGCATACGACAAAGAACTGATTCGCAAAGCAGATGCGATTGCAGCCGAAAAAGGGATCAAAGTTCAGCATGGAGTGTACATCGGCACGCAAGGCCCCACATTTGAAACTCCGGCGGAATACAAGCTGTTCCGTATTCTGGGAGCAGATGCGGTAGGTATGTCCACCGTCCCCGAAGTTATCGTTGCCAATCATTGCGGCATCAAAGTGTTTGGAGTATCAGTCATCACCGACCTCGGCGTGGAAGGCAAAATCGTAGAAGTATCCCACGAAGAAGTGCAGAAAGCCGCAGATGCCGCACAGCCGAAGATGACAGAAATCATGAGAGAGTTGATTAACAGAGCGTAAACGCCCCGGCTCCCCTAAAGGGGTTAAAACAAGATATCTGAATGAGAACAGAAATAGCAACCCTCGGTGAGTTCGGCCTTATCCGCCACCTCACCGAAGGTATCGAACTAAAGAATAAATCCAGTCAATACGGCGTAGGCGATGACGCCGCCGTCCTCTCCTACCCTGCGGACAAAGAGGTGCTGGTCACCACCGACCTACTGTTGGAAGGCATACACTTCGACCTGACATACGTACCCCTCAAACACTTGGGATACAAATCGGCCGTAGTCAACTTCTCCGACATCTACGCCATGAACGGAACTCCCCGGCAAATCACCGTTTCCCTGGGCTTATCCAAGCGCTTCAGCGTAGAGGAAATGGAAGAATTGTATGCCGGCATACGCCTTGCCTGTGAGGAATATGGGGTGGATATTGTAGGCGGCGATACGTCTTCCTCCTATACGGGACTCACCATCAGTATCACCTGCATCGGTGAAGGCGAAAAGGGCAAAGTGGTTTATCGCAACGGCGCCAAAGACACCGACCTTATCTGCGTCTCCGGCGATCTGGGCGCCGCCTACATGGGACTGCAATTGCTGGAACGTGAAAAGAGCGTGCTCAAAGGCGGCGACAAAGATCTGCAACCCGATTTTGCAGGCAAAGAGTATCTGCTGGAACGGCAACTGAAACCGGAAGCCCGCCGTGACATCATCCGGAAATTGGCAAAAGAAGGTGTTCAGCCCACCGCCATGATGGACATCTCCGACGGTCTGTCTTCCGAATTGCTGCATATCTGCACGCAAAGCAAAGCAGGCTGCCGCATCTACGAGGAGCATATCCCCATCGACTACCAGACAGCCGTTATGGCAGAGGAGTTCAATATGAACCTAACGACCTGCGCCCTCAACGGCGGCGAGGATTATGAGCTTTTGTTCACCGTCCCCATTGCCGACCACGAGAAAGTGTCCGAAATGGAAGGCATCAAGCTGATAGGCCATATCACGAAACCGGAGTTGGGCTGTGCCCTAATCACCCGCGACGGTCAGGAATTTGAACTGAAAGCACAAGGCTGGAACCCACTGAAAGAGGACTCTTCCACTCCCGAAGAAACGGAATAGGCCGAAACTCCCGGACGAAAGCAGAAAGGAAAAAGCTGAAAAGCCGGATGCTTATCAACTTTTTTGTATTTTCTATAAAAATATAGACACTGATAATTAGCCACATAGCCAATTATCAGTGTTTTTTATTTCCTAACCTCTTGCATAGTCCAAAACTTTCACTACCTTTGCAACCGCAAAAGAGATAGAAATGGTGCCATAGCTCAGTTGGTAGAGCAAAGGACTGAAAATCCTTGTGTCCCCGGTTCGATTCCTGGTGGCACCACTTCAAAGAAAATATGATCCTTGAATTTCCATGAGATTCAAGGATTTTTTTTTTATCAGATACCTATCAAACGATGAACATCGCGTCAATTTAAAAACATCTTCCATAAAATTGTTTTTTTTCTGTTTTTTCCCAATTCTTTCCAGATTCCTGTCCCATCTTTGCAGTACAGAAACAAATAAAGTATTAATCATTAAAAATAAAAAAGTATGAAAAAGTTTATTATGATGTTAGTTTGTACGTTTGCAATGCACACAATGGTAATGGCGGATAATGACAAGCCGATACAAGTGAGTCAGTTACCTGCAAAGGCACAGACATTTATCAAGACCTATTTCAAGGATCACAAGGTGGCAATGGCTAAGCTGGAGTCGGGAGTATTCTATAAAAGCTATGATGTAGTTTTCACCAACGGCGAGAAAGTGGAGTTTGACAAAGCGGGAGAATGGAAAGAAGTGCGATGCAGACAGAGCGAAGTGCCTGCCCAGATCGTGCCGGAAGCTATCCGTAACTATGTAAAAACAAACTATCCGGATGCAAGAATCCTCCAAATTGAATATGACGATAATGAATATGAGATAAAGTTATCCAACCGTTGGGAAATTACATTTGACTCTAAGATGAGAGTGATTGATATTGACGATTGATGAAAAACCTTTTGCAATCTCCTGTATGCAGATTGATATGATGGAATAAACAAGGAGCACGTTGGAATTCTGTGTAACTATTCCTCAGATATGTTACCCAATTCCACAGTGTTCTACGGATTTCCACGCTGTACCATTTATAGGATTTCCATTCATTTCGCTATAAATCAGAAAGATAAGTTTATCCATCTATCTTTGGCATCTTCTTTGTCCTATGATGAGTGTTAGAGATAATATCCCCAAATACTCACTTAAAATCAGAAAGTTATGAAAAAGGTATTAGTAGCATTAGCAATGGTTCTGGGAACAGGAAGCTCTGTTGTTTTCGCACAGGAAGTAAATAACTCATCAGCAGTTGTGGCAGAAGCCCAAGTGCCGCAGGATGAATTTGTGAAAATGGATCCGACAGAGTTACCACAGGCCATTCTGCTGACATTGGCAAAGAATTACGAGGGTTCCTCTGTAAAAGAAGCCTATGTAAAGGTAAAAGATGAAGCAAAGATCTACAAAATCATTATTCTCACTCAAGACGGTCAGGAAACAGAGACAATTCTGAACGAAAAAGGCGAAACTGTCAAAGAATAACCCTTTTCAGAATATAAATCTCGTGAAAAAAGGATTCCGGTTCGTGATGAATCGGAATTCTTGCATATTACAACGGCATGCGGTTCTTATCAATCCACTTCTTGCTGTACTCCCCGCCGTTCCAGAATATCCGCCATATGCTCCAACGCCCAGCCTACCAGCGATTCTATGTGCGGCATCAAGCTATGCCCCATCTCCGTAAGGGAATACTCCACACGCGGGGGAACCTCGGCATATACATTTCTGATGACCAGCCCGTCCGTTTCCAACGAACGCAGCGTAACCGTAAGCATACGTTGTGAAATGTCCCCAATCGTCTTTTGAATGTCACAGAAGCGCATCGTACCATTCGTCTTTAGTGTAACCATGATAAGCATTGTCCACTTATCTCCCAACTTACTCAAGACATCCCGTATGGGGCAACCACCTGTGTGATGAAAGTTTTCCATTTTTTAACTTTTACTAATTATCTGAACTTCAACAATGGTTACATTGCTGTAACTATCTAACATTCAAGTGCCTTCTTGTTTTAGAGCAACAGCAAGGCTAACTTTGCAGCACAAAAGTAATGAACTTACTGAAAATAACTATTGTTTCATTTAATAATTAAGATTATGGCAAAGAAAGTTGCAGTTTTAGCAGTAAATCCGGTAAACGGATGCGGTTTGTTCCAATATCTGGAAGCATTTTTTGAAAATGGCATTTCTTATAAAGTATTCGCGGTAGCGGACAGCAAGGAAATCAAGACAAATTCCGGCATTGTCCTGACAGTGGACGATGTAGTGGCCAATCTGAAAGGGCATGAAGATGAATACGATGCGCTTGTGTTCGCCTGCGGTGATGCCGTTCCCGTATTCCAGCAAAATGCCGGTAAACCGTATAACGTCACCATGCAGGAAATCATCAAGACATTCGGCGAGAAAGGCAAAATCATGATCGGGCACTGTGCAGCTGCCATGATGTTCGATTTTACGGGTATCACGAAAGGTAAGAAAGTAGCCGTTCATCCATTAGCCAAACCCGCTATCCGAAACGGAGAAGCAACCGACAATTCCTCCGAAATAGACGGTAACTTCTACACAGCGCAGGATGAAAACAATATCCAGACAATGATAGAAAAGATCGTAACCGCCCTAAAAGCATAACGTAGTACGTGAAAGCCCTGTGCCTGATATTCCCTGACGGCTATGGGGCTTTCTTTTTTATCTGCCAAAGGCATACGCAGTCACAGAGATTATTTGTACATTTGTTGCATCATACCCAGATGCAACATCCTATGAAAGTCAAGATAGAAGAAAGCTGGCGGCAACGTCTGCAAGAAGAATTCGACAAGCCCTACTTTGAAAGGTTAGTGTCATTTGTGAAAAGCGAATACGGACGCGCCCATGTGCTCCCGCCAGGACACCTTATCTTCCATGTTTTCAACTCATGTCCTTTTGAAAAAGTAAAAGTGGTTATCTTAGGACAAGACCCCTATCCCACCCCCGGACAATATTACGGAATATGCTTTTCTGTGCCGGAAGGAGTAGCCATACCGGGATCACTCGTCAACATATTCAGAGAGATACATCAAGACTTAGGTAAGCCGATTCCCACTTCCGGCAATCTGGACCGCTGGGTGGCCCAAGGTGTGTTCTCCATGAACTCCGTCCTTACGGTACGCGCTCACGAAACCGGCTCACACCGCAACATGGGCTGGGAAACTTTCACAGACGCGGTAATCAAGAAATTAAGTGATGAACGGGAACACCTCGTTTTTATGCTTTGGGGAGCATACGCCAAAGAAAAAGCAGCCCTGATAGACAGAAGCAAGCACCTCATACTGACAACCGTCCATCCTTCGCCCCGTTCTGCCGAATACGGCTTCTTCGGATGCAAGCATTTCAGCAAAGCCAACAATTATCTGCGGAGCAAAGGCATTGAGGAGATAGATTGGTAGAAAGACCCGGAACTTACAACACCCCGTTCACCCCACAGCCGAACAATGCGAAATCTCCCAAACAAGGATCATCCGGAAAGACTTCTGCCAAGGCTGAGGTTATGTTCCTTACATTCTTTAGAGAGAATGTCTCCGTATCGGTAAGTCCCAAAAGACGGGCTACCCGGCAAACATGAGTGTCCAAAGGAATCAGCAAATCACGACGGTCAAAACTTTCCCAGATGCCGAAATCCACCTCCGACTCTTTCCGTATCATCCAGCGCAGAAACATGTTCAGCTTCTTTTGCGGACTCTTGGCGGAGACTTCCAGAAAAGCACACAACTTCTCCATCGGGATGCCCGGATAGCCCGAAAGGGCATCTTCCAAACTATCAAACCGAGAATAGGCGTCATGCAAACGGGCAAAATACGTATAAAAATCCGCATGAGAAAGCATGCGGTAAAAGCTGCTCCGGTCTGCCGGAAGGAAATCTTCTTTCCAGCGGCAGGACAAGACATATTGATGAGGTGAAGCTCCCATCAAGCCATGTAGTTCATCCGCTTTCTTCAATATCTGCTTGCGGTTTCCAAAGCTCATCAAAGCAGTGAGCAGGCCGCTAATCTCAATATCCTGCTTCCGCATATACCGATGCGGGAACTGAACAGGGTCACTTTGTATAAAGGCAGCGCAATGGTATTCCCTTGCCCATTCCAAGAGTCTCAATCGGATTTCCTCAGTCATATTATTTCTTCAGTCATATTTTATAGGATTCGGTTATTCGCAACTTGTGCAATGCCACGTCCTAATACGAGCTAAATCCCTTTCATGTACTTTTTCAAAAGTTATTCTGCACAATGTAATTCCTCGCAAAGGTACACATGTTTTATCTTTACCGACAAACCCGACAATGATTATTAACAAACTTCCACCCAACTGATTTCAACAAACCAGATTTATAAGAACCTCAGCCAACTTCTCCCCCTTCCTTTTATTTTTGCATCACGAAAAGCCTATGGAACTTTCTTTGCAATATTTGCAAATTTGTAATTTAGTATTCGTATTTTTGCAAAGTCTCAAACAAAAGCAAAAATGAAGCAAGAAATATTATTCATAATACTCAATGAATACGCCGACTGGGAAGGCGCTTTCATAGCCGCCTGCCTGAACGCAGGAGTAATGCCGGGCAGCGAAGTGAAATACACCCCGAAAGTAGTTGCCCCGACGTTGGATGCAGTGCGCTCCATCGGCGGCTTCCGCACGTTGCCCGACTACTGTTTCCAGACTATGCCCACAGATTATGCAGCATTGGTTCTGATAGGAGGTATGCAATGGAATTCCCCAGAAGCAGAGCAAGCAGTTCCTTTGGTGAAGGATGCCCTACAACGTGGAAAAATCGTTGGCGCCATCTGCAATGCCGCCTCCTTTATGGCGAAGCATGGTTTCCTCAATAACGTAAAGCATACGGGAAATACCATACAGCAACTAAAACTCTGGGGCGGACAGGAGTACACCAACGAAGCAGGCTACGAAGAGAAGCAGGCCGTCAGCGACCAAAATATCGTCACCGCCAACGGTACAGGCCAACTGGAATTCTGCCGCGAACTTCTCTTGTTACTAAAAGCCGATACACCGGAAAAGATTCATGCTTCCTATGATTTCTATAAAAACGGATTCGTGAGATAAAGAGAAAACTTAGTTCAGGCTCAATCCATACTCACCTAAAGTCGCCAGTTCGTCTGCCGTATAACTACCCTGCGCCTTGATGTGCTGTACTTCTCTTATGAATGTCTCAGCATTAGCCAGAAAGTCCCGGAAAGTTTTCATCTCTTGAGGATGCCCTTCCACTATCGGCAGACGTTTGGCAATGTCCAACTGAATAACCAGTTTCATCATTTTCATGTCCAGCCGAGGCATGTCGGGAGCAGGCTTGCGCATGCACTGTTGCAAAACACCCTGCATCGTGACCGACATACGGTTCATGGCAAGTATTTGCTCTTTCATCGGATTATCATTCAGCAACACCTTCTGCGCCCCTTCGGCAAAAGGCGACAAAACATCAAGAATATTCTCTTTATACTCCGCCATCTCAACACTCAAACGGTAATTGGCAGGCAGCAGTTTATCGGCGGCAATCTTATTTTTTACTTTTAGCAAGGAGAGATACTGATTGAAATTAGTATAGAACTGCCTTCTTGTCTGGAACAACTGCATAAAATTCTGTTTCAGATTGCGCCGGGCCTCTTCATCAAAATATGTACCGGGATTGACAACCGATGCAGAGTCCTTCTGAGAGAAAACCGGAGGAATAACAGTTGCCAGCATCGGCGCATTGCCGCCCTGCTCCATATATCCCAGTATGGAATTCACATCCTTTTCCAGCACCAGATTCTTCAATAAGGCAAGCGAAGTGTTGTAGTACTTCATCACCTGACCGGCCTGTTCCACTTCCGCAGCAGAATATTTTTCGGAAGTTTTCTTCTGAACACCGTTACCGCAAGCAGCCAACACAAAGATAACTGCAAACGTTCCCACAAACATTAAAATCTTTCTCATAAGGTTTCCTTTCATTTTTTAATATGCATGTACCATTCGCATGTACGCTTTTATTCACTAATTTTGCAATTCATTATGTGGAACAAACAAATGATGAGAGAGATAGGTTCCGATATATCGTTTAATTTTCAAGAAAAAGATGCGAAACACTACTATAAAAGGTTTTCTATATGCAGCGCTTTCCTCGTCCACATTCGGACTGGCGCCTTTCTTCAGCATATCATTGCTGATAGCCGGATTTTCATCTTTTGAAGTGCTGACATACCGCTGGGGAATCGCCTCACTCATTTTGGCAATTGCCGGTATCATATTGGGAGAGCAGTTCCGAATCAGCAGAAAAGACTGGCAGACCGTATTTATACTAAGCCTGTTCAGAGCCACCACCTCATTCAGTCTCGTGATAGCCTACCAAAACATTGCCAGCGGCGTAGCATCCACCATACACTTCATGTACCCTCTGGCGGTAGCCGTCACCATGATGCTGTTTTTCAAGGAAAAAAAGTCTTTCTCTATCCTGTTTGCAGTGTTCATTTCATTGATAGGTGCAACACTGCTATCAACAGGCGAGATAGATTTCGAAGGCGGAGATACTACAACAGGGCTGGTCGCTGCCGCCATTTCCATATTCTCTTACGGCGGATATATTATAGGCGTACGAAAAAGTCGCGCTGTCAACATCCCGTCTACGGCACTGACTTGTTATGTTATGGGATTCGGAACCCTGTTCTATATTGTAGGCGGATGCCTGACAGATGGGATCCGGCTGGCCACAGACAGTCACACATGGCTGAACATCCTCGGACTGGCAATACCGGCAACAGCAGTCTCCAATATCAGTCTGGTAAAGGCTATCAAACATGTAGGCCCCACGCTTACATCAATCTTCGGAGCACTGGAACCTCTGACTGCCATAGTCATCGGGTGTTGCGTGTTCAAAGAAAGCTTCACATGGAGCAGCACTATCGGAATCGCCTTGATTGTGACAGCAGTAATAATCGTTATCACGCGCGAAAACAGCATGGGCAAAGTACGCAAGTAATCCTACTTCGTCCGCTTATAATCCGCAATGAACCCCTCCATCATCCACTTGGCCAATGCCTGACGATTGGAGCTGATCACGAAACGGCGTTGGTCGAAAGCATTCTGTATATTGCCCAACTCCACAAAAACGGAAGCCGGTGCGGCCTTCAGCAATACGTAGAGGTTGCGTGAGCTGACCGTCCCTTCAAATCCGCGGTTGGGCTGATGCTTGTCGTATTTCGACTCGAAAGTTCCTTTCATGGCAACAGCCAGCCTCTTTCCCAACACACTTTTCGGAGTATGGTAAAAGAAAACATCCGTCTGTGCACCCTTGCTGCGGCTGTCTACGTGCAGAAATATGGCCCGGCAATACTTATAAATCTTACGGTCCTTCCGGTAAAGCTCATTGATTTTGGTGCAACGCTGTTGCAGACGAGCCACCTGATTCAACGGAATGGCATCCCCCATACAAGTTTCCCGCTTGCTGTTGGAGAGGTAGCGGTCATCACGAATCCCGTCTTTGGCATCTTGAATGATGATACGTACTTCGGCCCCTTCCTGCATCAGGTTACGGGCAAGGCGCAAGGCAACGTCATAGGCATACTCATCCTCATGCAATTCCACCTTTCCTATTTTGCCGATAGCTCCCGGATCGGGTCCTCCATGTCCGCTGACCACATAGAAGCAAGCACCCTGCAAGCGGTTAGAGGTCACCTCCACATCGGCAAGTTTCCTCCCGAAGAGGCGTTCACGAACAGTTCCTTTTTTATTGGCGGCAGGCTTGGACGAAGCAGTGGCAGAAGCCCCTTTCCTCAACGGGGGAAGCACATATTTCACTCCCAGCTGCAACTCCTCTTTTCCGCGCAGACGCTTCTCGTTCAGCCTTATAAACTCATTATAATAGGCTTTTCCCGGACGCTTGTTCCGCTCCAGAAAAGCAGAGATGCCCTCACCCGATTTGGGTGCGGCATATTCTCCCTGGGCAGAGACATCAAAAACAAGAAAAGCGCAAAAGAAGAAAGCCAGCAAACAAAATATACGTTTCATATTCCCGTTATTCGTCATTTATTCGTAGTCGGTAGCAGATTTTCGGCCGCTAAATTATAGCATTTTACCGTTCACGCGTACAAATTTATATTTTTTTCCCTACTTTTGCGACAACTTACGCGTTTTAAAGAAAAGAAACTCTAAAAACAGATAGCATTATGGCAAAGCAATTCAAGCCGGAGACACTGTGCGTACAGGCAGGGTGGACTCCTAAAAAGGGCGAACCTCGTGTACTCCCCATTTATCAAAGTACGACTTTCAAATACGACACCAGCGAACAAATGGCACGCCTGTTCGACCTTGAGGACAGCGGTTATTTCTACACCCGCCTGCAAAACCCCACGAACGATGCCGTTGCCGCCAAGATAGCCGCCCTTGAAGGAGGCGTAGCCGCCATGCTGACATCCAGCGGACAGGCAGCGAATTTCTATGCCATTTTCAACATCTGCCAGGCAGGCGACCACTTTGTATGTTCGTCCACCATTTACGGCGGAACGTTCAACCTGTTTGGCGTAACCATGAAGAAGCTGGGTGTCGACGTGACTTTTGTCAATCCGGATGCACCCGAAGAAGAAATCTCCGCCGCTTTCCGTCCGAACACCAAGGCACTGTTCGGCGAAACAATCTCCAACCCCACACTGGAGGTTCTCGACATTGAAAAGTTTGCCCGCATCGCCCACAAGCATGGCGTGCCCCTGATTGTGGACAACACTTTCCCCACTCCTATCAACTGCCGCCCGTTTGAATGGGGAGCCGACATCGTGGTACATTCCACCACCAAATACATGGACGGACATGCCACCAGCGTAGGCGGCGCAATTGTGGACAGCGGCAATTTCGATTGGGATGCACACGCCGACAAGTTCCCCGGTCTCTGCACCCCGGATGAATCATATCATGGGCTGACCTATACAAAAGCCTTCGGCAAACTGGCCTATATCACGAAAGCTACGGCACAGTTGATGCGTGACCTCGGCAGTATCCAGTCCCCGCAGAATGCATTCTTACTGAACCTCGGCCTGGAAACACTGCACTTGCGTATGCCGCAACACTGTGGCAATGCCCAGAAAGTTGCCGAGTACCTTTCCCGGAACGAAAAAGTGGCATGGGTGAACTATTGCGGGCTGCCCGACAATAAGTATTACGAACTGGCACAGAAATATATGCCCAACGGTTCGTGCGGCGTTATCTCTTTCGGACTGAAAGGCGGTCGTGAGGTATCAATCAAGTTCATGGATTCGCTGAAGCTGGCAGCTATCGTAACCCATGTTGCCGACGCACGTACCTGTGTGCTCCATCCCGCCAGCCACACACACCGCCAGCTCTCGGACGAACAGTTGCTGGAAGCCGGTATCCGTCCCGACCTGATCCGCTTCTCGGTAGGTATTGAAAACGCGGAGGATATCATTGCAGATATAGAACAGGCGCTAAACGCATAAGCACCTTTTCACCTTGCGCTCAGAAGAAAGAAAAAAACAGATGGCCTGTTTTAGTAAAACACATCATCTGTTTTAGTAAAATGCATCATCTGTTTTAGTAAAACGCATCATGCGTTTAGCCCAAGCAGATGATGCGTTTTCATATTACTCTGTTTTCAACATTATCGGCAGGCTTTCTTTGCCTTGATAGAATGTTTTCGCCTTCACCACCGGCGCGTCACATTCCACCGGCATTTCCCATAAGGCAGATTGCATAGTCGGCTCGGAACCATCCGTTGTATAGCGTATCCCGGCGCCTTGAATGGCTGCATTGGCATAAAGTTTGCCATCCTTCACCAGCAGTCCCGGATGCGGCAAGCGGAAATTGATGCCGTTCTTTGCCCAATAGGGCATCTCTATTTCACTGATTTTCTCATAATACAATGCCAGAGCTTTGTCGAAAGCCCGCTGCTCCTGTGCGCCTTGCAGACCCTCCCATGCCGGGTAAGCGTTCCATCCACGTTCCGCCAGTCCCATGATTTTCGGGAAAAGAAGATATTCCACGCCGTCGAAGCTGCGGATAGTCTCGGCAAACAATTGGCCCTGCACGCCCAGAATATTCTTCTTGCCCACTGCCGTCAGAGCGGTTTTCCCTTTTCCGGCTTGCTCCAAGTCGACTGGATTTCCCGCCCTGTCAGTACGCAATGACCGGTAGATGCTGAAAGGAAGCATGGAGAAGGAGACAGCCTCATCCACATAACCTCCCCAGTCGAGCCCGCGCTCGTCAGGATGACCGTTGTAGGCCATATCCATATAGAAATTGCCTACATTGCAGAGAATCACCGGATAACCGTCGTTGGCAATCCGGTAGACCACCTCCTCATACCCCGGAACTGTGTTCCAGCAATACACACCTGCCGCCTGACTCTTCAACTGCCGGTGCGCCTCTTCGGTATGTCCCAAAGCCACTTCCTGCCAACCGCTGAACTTCAAACCGTTCTTTTGCATGATGTCCGCCATTTGCGTAATGAAATACTCGGCCAAATCATGCGGCTTCGTCATCCCCTTCTCTTTCATCAGCGCCATGCACTTGGGTGATCCCAGCCATACCCCATGCGCCACTTCATCACCGCCAAGATGCACCGTAGACAGCGGTACTCCCGCTTCCTCATACATGGCTGCGAGTTCCCGAATCACTTTCTCCATAAAGCGGTAGGACGAAGGCAGAGCGACGTTTATCACATTGTCTGTGTAGTACTGGACGGACTCATAGCGGGAGGTGTCTTCCGGCTCGCTCAGCAGATATTCGGTGGCCTTTGCCATGTCCGTCTCCTTGTATTTATTATAACGCGCCTTCATGGAGACGATAGCCGCACGCGCATGTCCGGGCGATTCTATCTCCGGTATGACACGAATATGCCTTTCGGCGGCATAGCGCAACAGGCCGATGAAGTCCTCGCGGGAATAATGCCCGTTTCCAACGGTGGCAGCATCAGGATCGCATCCGCCGTCGTAGCATGGATAGAGGCACCGGCTTTCGTCAACGGTATGTCCGCGACGGCTTCCCACCGCGGTCAGCTCCTCCAAACCGGGAATGTCCAGACGCCACGCTTCGTCATCGGCAAAATGGAAGTGCAGCACGTTCATTTTGTAGGAAGCGAAAATGTCTATCAGTTTCTTAAGGTTGTCTACGGTGGTGAAATTACGGGCAATATCTATCATCTGTCCGCGATACAAGAGGTCGGGGTAATCTTCCACAGACATAGCTTCCAGCCGGTAAGGCACCGCCTTGCCTTTCAGTATTGACAGCAAAGTCTGTGTACCGTTGAAAATGCCATGCGGAGTAGCAGCGGCAATCTTTATCAGGGAATCTCCTATAACCAAATTATAATATTCAGCGTTCACTGCCCTCGCCTTGTCGGACAGTTCTTCCAAAACAATCGTTACGGGAGCCTCATCTGCCACTTCCAAACCGTACAAAGCGGCCAGCTTCTCTTTCAGCAGCTTTGCTTCGCCGGCATATTCGTCCGGATAGGTCAAAGCCACCTTAGCATCCAGCACGATATGCCCTCCGGCAGGTGTCACTTTCTTTACCGACGGCAGCCTGTCCCACTGCCTCAAAGCCGGCACACTGTCCAGACGGAGGTTCGATGCGTATATTTTGGCGGCATCCGGATAACCGGGAAGCGCTTCCGGTGAGGGCAACGGCAGCACGTCCAACGCTACGGGAAGCGGCTTGCCTTCCTTGCCGTCCGTCGTAGCCACCCAATAAGTACCTTCAGGCGCATGCGAGTTCCGGTCCAACTTATAAGAACAAAGGAAAGTGATGCGCATGGAGTCGCCGGGAGCCAACGGCACAAAATCGTCCGTAGGATACATTTTAAAGAAGTTTCCGTTCACCGCCTCCACCCTGACGGCGGGAGTTCCTTCCTGCTTCACATAGCGGGGAAGCTGTGAGTAATAGATTGCCCAGTCTTTGGAAAGAGGAGCACCGGAGATATTCTTAAGAACAAAGGAGTTCTCATAATACCCGGGTTCAATGTCACTCGCACCCATTTCCCAAGTCAGGGAAACCGGTGCTTCCGGTTTGTCACCCGTTCCGCATCCTGCCCAAAATGGCATTGTGCAAAACAATAATCCTGCAAGAGGACGTCTGAAAATTTTCATAAAACACTTGTGTTAAGTTAGTAAATTGGGGGTAATACTTAAATATACTGCCAAAAATAAGCATTTTTAGTTTATTTACTAATAAATTCAATAGAAATTATTAGTCGCAGGCTACGATTTAGAACTTTTATCTCTAAATTTGCGACCAATTTATAACCATTTTAACTAATCTATCATGGCTAAGATAACCAAAGAAGCCGCTTTGCTCTATCACTCGCAAGGCAAACCAGGAAAAATTGAGGTAGTGCCAACCAAGCCCTACAGTACGCAAACCGACCTTTCACTCGCTTATTCCCCGGGCGTGGCAGAGCCATGTCTTGAAATAGAAAAGAACCCGCAGGACGCATATAAATATACAGCCAAAGGCAATCTGGTGGCTGTAATCTCCAACGGAACCGCCGTTCTCGGACTGGGCGATATAGGCGCAATGGCAGGCAAACCCGTAATGGAAGGCAAAGGACTGCTGTTCAAAATCTATGGCGGCATTGACGTGTTCGACATCGAAGTGAATGAAAAAGATCCCGACAAATTTATCGAGGCTGTAAAAGCCATCGCCCCCACTTTCGGCGGTATCAACCTGGAAGATATCAAAGCTCCCGAATGTTTTGAGATAGAACGCCGCCTGAAAGAGGAGCTCGACATCCCCGTAATGCACGACGACCAGCATGGTACGGCCATCATCTCCAGCGCCGGACTGCTGAACG
>OGWY01000558.1_pt1 | contig 30794 bp, 44 predicted proteins | sample 1576121 | NCBI WGS metagenome assembly OGWY01 (sample SAMEA3541543, study PRJEB24748) | human gut metagenome | biome: human gut; feature: human-associated habitat; material: faeces | place: China | collected 2012 | reverse complement strand
ATCCTGATCCTGCAGAGGAATGGTTTTCAGCACGCTTTCCGCTTCATCGGAACGGTGCAGAGCAATCAGCGTTTCCGCCAGCAGCAGGCCAATCTGGCTTTCCTGATTCGACAGCTGCCAGGCTTCCTTCAGCAGCGGCAGGGCATCGGCGTATTTTTCTTCCTGCATCAGGGCCAGCGCCTGCTGAGCTTTCAGCTCCTCTTCACGGGGCAGGACTTTATCCAGCAGGGCGCGGATCGCTTCTTCCGGCTGCGGGCCTTCAAAACCATCCACCGGCTGGCCGTTCTGGAACAGATAAACCGTAGGGATGGCGCGCAGACCAAACTGTGAAGCGAGCATCTGCTCGGCGTCGCAATCGACCTTCGCCAGCGTGAACTGGCCGTTGTATTGGGCTGCCAGGCGCTCGAGCACCGGGGTCAGCTGTTCGCAGTGCTGGCTGCGGGCAGACCAGAAATAAAACAGCACCGGAACGTTCATGGACTGCTGTAGCGTCTGCTGCAGGTTCGCTTCGCTAATGTTGACAATATTCTGTTCGGACATGGGCATTTCTCGTTAGTCGATTTCTGTTTTACATGGGGGCGGCATTCCGCGCTTCAACTCAGCCGTGGATAATTTTGTCCATCGCGCGGGCAGGCAGCAGGCGCTTAAGCAGCGCCACCGCGTGGGTGACCAGGGTGACCGGATAGCGCAGCTTTGGTTTATCGCTGGTAAAAGCATGGCGCACTTTTTCCACCACCGCCTCCGGCCCGAGGGTAAAGCGGGCGGCGATGCCCGGATTTTCTACGGGCTTATCGCTTTGCGTCTGGTTGACGTTATCGGTAAAGCGGGTGCGGATCGGGCCCGGTTCAATCAGGCTGACCTGAATACCGCTGTGGCGCAGCTCCATGCGCAGCGCGTCGGACCACGCCTCGAGGGCATATTTACTGGCGGCATAGGCTCCGCGGCCGGGACTGGCGATAAGCCCCATCACCGAGGAGGTCATCACGATGCGCCCTTCGCCGTGCGGCGTCATCGCCGGCAGCAGCAGCATGGTGAGCTGATGCGCGCCGAAAAAGTTAGCGGAAAATTGCTGTTCCATCTGCTGGCGGCTGATGGTGTTCAGCGGGCCATAGACGCCATACCCGGCGTTATTGAACAGGCCGTAGAGACGATTATCGGTCAGCGCAATCACCTCCGCTGCCGCGCGCTCCACGCTCTGCGGGTCATCCAGATCGAGCAAAATACCGGTTAGCCCCAGATCCTGCATCCGCGCGACATCCTCTGCTTTGCGGCAGGCCGCCAGCACGCGAAAGCCCTGGCGGGTTAAATCCAGCGCGCTTTCCAGACCAATTCCGCTGGAACAGCCTGTCACTAAAACCGTTTTTTGCATAACTTTACCTGTCAGCGACCCCTGGCGTTCAGGAGTCATGATTAACTAAGGGAGCCAGCCGCTTCGCCATCCAGTCGGCGATAAACGGCTGCGCGTCGCGATTTGGGTGAATGCCGTCGTCCTGCATCCATTGCGGCTTGAGATAGACCTCCTCCATAAAAAAGGGCAGGAGAGGAATAGCGAACTCTTTGGCCAGGGCCGGGTAAATCGCGCCGAAGGCTTCATTATAGCGGCGGCCATAGTTCGCCGGCAGGTGAATTTGCATCAGCAGCGGCTCGGCGTTGGCCGCTTTGATATCTTTAATAATGGTGCGCAGCGTCTGCTCGGTCTGCTGCGGCGGAAAACCGCGCAGTCCGTCATTGCCGCCGAGCTCAACCAGCACCCAGCGCGGCTGGTGCTGCTTAAGCAGCGCTGGCAGGCGAGCCAACCCCTGCTGCGAGGTATCGCCGCTGATGCTGGCGTTCACCACCGGCGTTTTCGCCTGCCACTGCTCATTGAGCAGCGCAGGCCAGGCGGCGTTGGCCGCCATCCGATAGCCAGCGCTCAGGCTGTCGCCGAGGATCAGCAGCGTGTCCGCCGCCATCGCGCGGCAGGTAAACAGGAACAACAACAGGAAAGGCACATGCCAGCGGAAAACATACTTGAAGTTCATCATCTTAAGAAGTCCGTCGGTCAGGGGGAGCATCAGCTCTCCATCCTTACCGGAGTTGAGCTGGTTGTCAAACCGCGGCAGACCATCGCCCTGATCGGCGAGTCGGGTTCCGGTAAATCGACCCTGCTGGCGATCCTCGCCGGCCTCGACGATGGCAGCAGCGGGGAAGTATCGATGCTGGGCAAACCGCTGCACCGGATGGATGAAGAGGCGCGGGCGGCGCTGCGGGCGCAGCACGTTGGTTTTGTTTTTCAGTCGTTTATGCTGATCCCGACGCTCAACGCCCTGGAGAACGTCGAGCTGCCGGCGCTGTTGCGCGGCGCCAGCGATAGCCAGAGCCGGGGCGATGCCCGCGCGCTGCTTGAGCAGCTGGGACTTGGCAAACGCCTGCACCACCTGCCGGCGCAGCTCTCCGGCGGCGAACAGCAGCGGGTGGCGCTGGCCCGGGCCTTTAACGGGCGCCCGGCCATTCTGTTCGCCGATGAGCCCACCGGCAACCTCGATCGCCAGACCGGGGACAAAATTGCCGATCTGCTGTTCTCGCTTAATCGCGAACACGGCACCACCCTGATCCTCGTCACTCACGATCCGCTGCTGGCGGCGCGCTGCGATCGCCGTCTGCGCCTGGTGGATGGCCAGCTGCGGGAGGAAGCATGATCGCCCGCTGGTTCTGGCGCGAATGGCGCTCGCCGTCGCTGCTGATCGTCTGGCTGGCGTTAAGCCTCGCCGTGGCCTGCGTGCTGGCCCTGGGGTCGATAAGCGATCGGATGGAGAAAGGCCTTAGCCAGCAAAGCCGTGAGTTTATGGCCGGCGACCGTACGCTGCGCAGTTCGCGCGAGGTACCCGCCGAGTGGATCGCACAGGCGCGGAAGTCAGGGCTGACCGTCGGCGAGCAGCTGAGCTTTGCCACCATGACGTTCGCCGGTGATACGCCGCAGCTGGCGGACGTTAAGGCGGTGGACGACCGCTATCCGCTGTATGGCACCCTCGAGACGCAGCCGCCGGGGCTGAAGCCGCAGGCGGGGAGCGTGCTGCTGGCGCCAAGGCTGATGGCGCTCCTGAACCTGAAAACCGGCGATACGATTGACGTTGGCGATGCCACGCTGCGCATTGCCGGGGAGGTGATTCAGGAGCCGGATGCAGGGTTTAACCCCTTCCAGATGGCGCCGCGACTGATGATGAATATGGCCGACGTGGCAAAAACCGGGGCCGTGCAGCCCGGCAGTCGCGTCGCATGGCGCTATAAGTTCGCCGGCGACGCTGAACAGCTGGCCAATTATGAGCAGTGGCTGCTGCCGAAGCTCGGCCCGGAGCATCGCTGGATTGGCCTTGACCAGGACGACAGCGCGCTGGGCAAATCCCTCGAACGCTCGCAGCAATTCCTGTTGTTATCCGCGCTGTTGACGCTGCTGCTGGCCGTCGCCGCAGTGGCGGTAGCGATGAGCCACTACTGCCGCAGCCGCTATGATCTGGTCGCCATACTCAAGACGCTGGGCGCCGGACGGTCGCAGCTGCGCAAGCTTATCGTCGGCCAATGGCTGCTGCTGTTGACGCTGTCGGTGATAACTGGCGGGGTGGCGGGCCTGGCGCTGGAGCGTCTGCTGCTGCTGGTGCTCAAACCGGTGCTGCCCGCCGCGTTACCCGCTGCCAGCGGTTGGCCGTGGCTGTGGGCTATCGGGGCGACAGGCGTCATTTCCCTGCTGGTGGGCCTGCGACCCTATCGACTGCTGCTGGCGACCCTGCCGCTGCGAGTGCTGCGTCAGGATGTGGTGGCTAACGTCTGGCCGTTGAAAATCTGGATCCCGGCGGTTAGCGTCGTGGTGGTGGGCCTGTTGGCCTGGCTGCTGGGCGGCAGCCCGCTGCTGTGGTCGGTGCTGGCCGGGGCGGTGGTGCTGGCGCTGCTGTGCGGCCTGGTGGGCTGGGGATTGCTGTGGCTGCTCAAACGCCTGACGCTCAAAGCCTTGCCGCTGCGTCTGGCGGTGAACCGCCTGCTGCGCCAGCCGTGGTCGACCCTCAGCCAGCTGGCGGCGTTTTCCCTGTCGTTTATGCTGCTGGCGCTCCTGTTGGTGCTGCGCGGCGATCTGCTTGACCGCTGGCAGCAGCAGTTGCCCCCGCAGAGCCCGAACTACTTTCTGATCAATATCGCCCCTGAGCAGATAGTGCCGGTGAAGACCTTCCTCGCCGAACACCAGACGCGGGCGGCGGAATTCTATCCGATCGTCCGGGCCCGTCTGACGCAGATCAACGGTCAATCCACGGACGGAAACAAAGACGAAGCGCTGAATCGCGAGCTTAATCTCACCTGGAGCGAACAGCGTCCGGATCATAATCCGCTGGTGGCCGGCAGCTGGCCGCCGAAGCCGGGCGAGGTATCGATTGAGGAGGGGCTGGCGCAGCGGCTGGGGATAAAGATCGGCGATACAGTGACCTTTACCGGCGATACCCAGGAGTTCAGCGCGAAGGTCAGCAGCGTGCGTAAAGTGGACTGGGAGAGCCTGCGGCCAAACTTCTTCTTTATTTTCCCCGCCGGGGCGCTGGACGGGCAGCCGCAGAGCTGGCTCACCAGCTTCCGCTGGGATAACGGTCCCGCGATGTTGACCCAGCTGAACCGCGAGTTTCCCACCGTCAGTCTGCTGGATATCGGCGCCATCCTGCGTCAGGTCGGCCAGGTGCTCTCCCAGGTCAGCCGGGCGCTGGAGGTGATGGTAGGCCTGGTGACGGCCTGCGGCGTGCTGCTGTTGCTGGCGCAGGTGCAGGTCGGTATGCGTCAACGCCATCAGGAGCTGGTGGTCTGGCGCACGCTGGGGGCAGGAAAATCGCTGCTGCGCGCTACGCTGTGGGCGGAGTTTGCCCTGCTGGGGCTGGTTTCCGGCCTGGTGGCGGCGATAGGCGCGGAAGTGGCGCTGGCGATGCTGCAGACGAAAGTCTTTGATTTTCCCTGGGCGCCGGACTGGCGCCTGTGGGTGTTGCTGCCGCTGACGGGAGCGGTGTTGTTATCCCTCTGCGGCGGCGGGCTGGGGCTGCGTCTGTTAAAAGGAAAAGCGCTATTCCGCCAGTTTAGCCAGTAAGAATATTGCATTTTGATGATGCGCCGCCGTTTTTGGCGGCGCTTTTATTTTAAACGCACAAATTGATAAATCATTGATTTTTAAGAGCACAAAACATTAAAAACCCAACAACACGCTATGCTGATTCGCGGTTAATATTCAACTGGAAAATATAAGGTGGCTTATTAATCAAGGAAAAACTATGGCACACACAATAAAAGCGCTGGCGATCTCGATCGGCGCAGCATTAGCGTTAACGTCATTGCCTTCCCACGCGGAGATTACGCTGCTGAAACAAGATCCGCAGGCGGGCGATCCGTTAAGCCGGCTTAACTTTACCGTCGGCGGCAGTATCCGGCCGCAGTTCAACATGATGACCGGCGATGGCGACAAAGGCTCCTATAAGCGTAACGGTTTTGACGGCGGCACCCGCTTCCGCTTCGCGGCGGATTACTACCTGTTCGATGATATTAGCTGGATCAGCTACTATGAGCTGGGCGTGAACATTCCGGCGCTGTTTGACTGGGATAACCACTACGCGGAAGGCGCGAACAATACCACCCGCCGCATGCTGTATACCGGCCTGAAAAGCGATACCTGGGGTACGTTAACCTACGGGCAGCAGAACAGCATTTACTATGATGTGGTGGGGGTGAAAACCGATATCTGGGACTACGATATGATCGGTCAGGCCCCGGGGAACGGTATTAATGGCGATTACGATGGCTCCTATCGTTCACGTAATATGCTGAAATATAAGAAAACTGTAGGTGATGTCGATCTTTACGGCTCTTATCTGTTCGAAGACAGCGAATACCTGCCGGGTAACGGCCTGCGCTACAAGCGTAAAGGCGGTGGTTCTGTTGGCGCGGACTACCACATCATGAAGGATCTGACCTGGGGTACCGCGTGGAACTACACCCGCGCGGAAATGCGCGACCCGTCAAGCGCCGACAGCAAAACCTATGACCAGAATATCGTCGGTACCGCGCTGAGCTGGACCCCGGATAACTGGACCTTCTCCTTCGGCGGCGGCTGGTATCAGAACTTCCTCACCACCAAGAAAACCGATGTGCATAATTACTTTGCCGGTGACGCCTGGGGGATTGAATATTTTGCGGGCTATAAATTCCCGATCAATCAATACGCTGTTAAATCTATTCAGCCGTACTTTATGGGCGACCGTCTGGAATATGTGAACGGCCGCAACTATCAGCGTATCGATAACGGTCTGGGGATTAGCTTCCAGCTGGATTACGGTTTCCGCGTTGACTACGAACACGTGTTTACCTCCAGCACCGACAACCTTGGCGATATGAACCTGGTCCGTCTGCGCTACGACTTCTAAGCGGTCACAACTCCCCGGTCGCGCGCGCTTACCGTGGCTACAAATCGCGCCGACCGGTAGCCCGGCTAAGGCGTTTACGCCGCAAGCCGGGACAATAGAGCATGCTATTACTTCGCCAGCCAGGCTGCGACCTCCTGCCAGCTGCCGCGAAAGAGAATTTTCCCGGCTTTTTTCCCCAACTGATAGCGATACATCGGGTCGTAGTATTCTTCCAGCAGCGGTACCAGCCAGGCAAAGTGCGCCTCGGTGCTGGCGGTGCGCTGCTGCTGCACCAGCGCCTCATCGAGCCGTTCAGTGAGCTGAGCAAAACGCTGCAGCCCCAGGCGACGGCGGATGGCAAACAGGCCGTGATGCAGATACTCGCCGTATGCCTGCCAGCCTTTCTCTTCGCCATACGCGGCGATAAAGTCGCGATACATGCGATCGAAATACTCTTCGCGCAGCCGTTCGAGGCGAACGTCAAACGGATCTTCCACCACCGCCAGCGGCGACTGCGCCATGCGGAGGCGCAGGCTCTCCGGTAGATGATTGGCGCCGATCATATGGCCTTCATCTTCCAGCACCCAGCGGGTCTGCTGTTCGGCTTTTTTAAGCAGGCTGACCGCCAGGTGGTTTTCAAAGGTGGCCTGCGGATGCTGATCCTGCAGGGTTCGACCGAATGAAGAACCGCGGTGATGAGCAAGCCCTTCCAGGTCGATACCGTCCGGGCGCGAGCAGACCAGCTGAGTTTTACCGTTGCCGGTGCAGCCGCCAATCAGCACGATCGGGCGCTGCACCAGGTCGTCGGTGGCCTGGATCGCCGCCTGGCGTAGCGCTTTATAGCCGCCGACGATCAGGGGGTAATCCACGCCAGCTTCTTTCAGCCACTGCTGGACGATATGCGAGCGCTGGCCGCCGCGGGCGCAGCACAGGTAACCGCGTGGGTAACGGGCGCACGCTTCCAGCCACGCCTGAGTACGGCTGGCGCGCAGGTCACCCTGGACCAGTTTATGGCCGAGCGCCAGCGCCGCTTCCGGCCCCTGACGCTTGTAGCAGGTGCCGACCGCGGCGCGTTCTTCATCATTCATCAGCGGCAGGTTGATCGCCGCCGGCATCGCGCTTTGGCTAAACTCCACCGGGGCGCGTACGTCAATCAGTGGCGTATCGCTGGCGAGAATGGCGCGATAATCCGTCCCATTGGTCATGGGGTATCCTCTGAAGTCAAAACAGAAATGAGCTTTACAGCAAGGGGGGGATTGTACGCGCCTCAAGGTGTGCCGGGGAAGGGGATAGATCAAATCCCCGGCACGAAGGGCTTAGCTGAGCTGCGATTGCGCCCAGAACAGGCCGCTGGTGTACTCCGGCGGCAGCAGCGGCTTGATCGCTTCCAGCGTCGCGCTCAGGCGATCGGTATCGCTGTCGGTGAGGTTCAGGTGGCCGACTTTACGACCCGGGCGCACCTCTTTGTCATACCAGTGCAGGTGCACCAGCGGCAGCTTCAGCCAGTCGTAGTTAAGATCGGTGCCGATCAGGTTGATCATCACCGACGGGCTGTTGACCACCGGCGGCGGCAGCGGCAGGCCGGTAATCGCCCGCAGATGCAGCTCGAACTGGCTGATAGACGCCCCGTTCTGCGTCCAGTGGCCGCTGTTGTGCACCCGCGGCGCCAGCTCGTTAATCAGCAGCCCCTCGGCGGTAACGAAGCACTCCATCGCCATCACGCCGACATAGTTCAGCTCGTTCATGATCGCCGTCAGCATGCTTTCCGCCTGTTCCTGCTGGCGAGCGTTGGCCTGCGGGAAGGCGACGCTGGCGCGCAGAATACCGTCCTGATGCAGGTTACGGGTCAGCGGGTAGAAGACGGTGCTACCGTCATGAGCGCGGGCGCCCACCAGCGATACCTCGCCGGAGAAGTTGATCCCCTGCTCGACGATGCACTCGCCGTAGTTATCGGCCGGTAGCTGATCGATCTCGTTTTCCCGCAGACGCCACTGGCCGCGGCCGTCGTAACCGCCAACGCGACGCTTAACGATCGCCAGTTCGCCAAGGCGGGCAAACACCGCCGGCCACTCGCTTTTATCCGCCAGCAGCTGCCACGGGGCGGTGGCGAGGCCAAGCTTGTCAAACAGCTGCTTTTGCGTCAGGCGGTCGGCGATAATCGGGAAGACATCGCGGTTGACGAACGCCGGGTGGCGGGCCAGCTCGCGGGTGAGGGCGGTTTCCGGCCAGCGTTCAATTTCTGCCGTGATGACGCTCTGCTGGAACGGCACCGCTTCCGGGTCGGCTTCCAGCCCCACCGGCCAGACGGCGATGCCCAGCGGCTCGCCGGCCTGGCGCAGCATACGGCCTAACTGGCCGTTACCGAGCACGCATACCTGTTTCATGCCGCACCCCGCGGATCCGGATTATCCAGCACTTCATCGGTTTGCGCCTGACGCCAGGCGCTCAGGCGCTGGTGCAGTTCTGCATCATGCTGGGCAAGGATCTGCGCGGCGAGCAGGCCGGCGTTCGCAGCGCCAGCTTTGCCGATGGCCAGGGTACCGACCGGAATGCCGCGCGGCATCTGCACAATGGAGTAGAGGCTGTCGACACCGCTTAAGGCTGCGCTCTGAACCGGTACGCCGAGCACCGGCACCAGGGTTTTCGCCGCAATCATGCCCGGCAGATGCGCCGCGCCGCCTGCTCCTGCAATAATCACCTGATAACCGTGGCTTTCGGCGCTTTCAGCAAAGCTGAACAGCTTATCGGGCGTGCGGTGGGCGGAGACCACTTCGACATGGTACGGAACGTTCAGGGCATCAAGGATTTCTGCGGTAAATTGCATGGTAGCCCAGTCGCTTTTGGACCCCATCACGATGGCGATACGCGCCGAATTATTGCGGGAAGACATGCGTCTTAAAACTCCTGTGGGTGTGTTTCACACTGCTTTAGAGGCCACAGAGAATAGCATGAACTGCCAGCAAGGAAAACGGTTGCGTGCGCATGGTTAGCCGTCTTTTGTCTCGCCTGGAGGTGATGGCGTGAGTGCCTGATTGACCTTTATCTCTCTCATGATACAGGTGATAAGCAGCACTAACCCCTACGGGAGCATCAGGGTGCCCATAAGCAGTAAATAGATTTGTACCAGCCGGCTATCGTGAGGGCGGGTGCAGAGCAAATAAATGGCATAAAAATAGATAGCCCACGCCAGCATCGCACACCAGACAAACGTCAGCGTGTTGCCGATAACGACGCCGATTAAGGCGATATAACTTACCCCTAACGGATTGAGGATCGCGATGATCATTCCCCACATCAGCGGCTGACTCCACTTTTTCCTGCTCATGCTCGTTCCTTGAGAGTGACGTTGTGGAAGACTAGCATGCAGGGCGGGGGGAAGCGCGCACCTTCGCCCGGGCAAAAGGCGCTTTCGGAATTGTGCTCGCGCAGGAATTAGAACGGAAAGTGGATTAGTTTGACGTCGTCCGGCGTCACCTTGACCATCGAACCTTCGCTGTGCCAGGCGCCAAGTACCACACGCCATGCGGGTTGGCCGTTGGCCTGCAGTTCATGGACCGCCGGGCGATGAGTATGGCCGTGGATCAGCCACTGCACGTGATGCCGCTCCATTGCGTCAACTACCGCCTGTGGATTCACATCCATAATTTCCATTGATTTACTGCTGTTGGCGGCTTTGCTGTCGGCGCGCATGCGGGCGGCGATGCGACGGCGGATAAACAGCGGCAGGGCCAGGAACAGACGCTGGATCCACGGGGTGTGGACTTTGGCGCGAAACGCCAGATAGCCTTGGTCATCGGTGCACAGCGTGTCGCCATGCATGATCAAGACTTCACGGCCATAGAGGTCCAGTCGCTCTTCTTCGGCGAGCAGGATCATCCCGCTCTGGCGGGCAAAGCGCTGGCCGACGAGAAAATCGCGGTTGCCATGGATGAAGTAGCACGGCACGCCGGCGTCGACGACGGCTTTGATTGCCGAGGCAATTTGTTGGTGCAGCGGGTTAGGATCGTCATCGCCGATCCATGCCTCAAACAGATCGCCAAGGATATACAGAGCGTCCGCCTGGCGGGCTTCTCCCTGTAAAAAACGCAGAAAACCGGCGGTGATCGCCGGTTCTTCTGTTTGCAGGTGCAAATCTGCAATAAAAAGTGTCGCCACGAATTACTCGCTGACGGTGACGCTTTTGATGATCACATCATCTTTCGGCACATCCTGGTGCATGCCGCTGCGGCCGGTGGCAACCGCTTTGATTTTGTCCACCACGTCCATGCCTTCAACCACTTCCGCGAAGACGCAGTAGCCCCAACCCTGCAGGCTTTCGCCGGAGAAGTTCAGGAAGTCGTTGTCAACCACGTTGATGAAGAACTGCGCGGTGGCAGAGTGCGGCGCCTGAGTACGGGCCATCGCCAGCGTGCCGCGGGTGTTTTTCAGACCGTTGTTCGCTTCGTTCTGAATCGGAGATTTGGTCGCTTTTTGTTTCATGCCAGGTTCAAAACCGCCGCCCTGAATCATGAAGCCGTTGATAACACGGTGGAAAATGGTGTTGTCGTAGAAACCTTCGCGGCAGTAGTCCAGGAAGTTTTTAACTGTTTCCGGCGCTTTGTCGTCAAACGTTTTGATTACGATATCGCCATGATTGGTGTGGAAAGTAACCATTTTTGCATCCTGTTCCGATGAGTGTGGTGCCAGCACCCGGTGTCGGGTGAGATATAGGGGGGTGTTATAGCATAACCGCGGGGGTCGATGCACCTTGCAATGTGTGCTGCGTCCGGTCTGAATTATGGGTATTATAGAGACTTCATTACCCACACACGTCTACACGGAATCTTCGATGTTAAAAATTTTTAATACACTGACGCGCCAGAAAGAGGAATTTAAACCTATCCATGCCGGGGAAGTCGGCATGTACGTGTGTGGTATTACCGTTTACGATCTCTGTCATATCGGCCATGGACGTACCTTCGTCTCCTTTGACGTCGTGGCGCGCTATCTGCGTTTTCTCGGCTATAAGCTGAAGTACGTGCGCAATATCACCGATATCGACGACAAAATCATTAAGCGCGCTAATGAAAACGGCGAAAGCTTTGTCGCGCTGGTCGATCGCATGATTGCCGAAATGCACAAAGATTTTGACGCGCTGAATATTCTGCGTCCCGACAGCGAGCCGCGCGCAACGCACCATATTGCGGAGATCATTGAGATCACCGAGCAGCTGATCGCCAAAGGCCATGCTTACGTGGCAGATAACGGTGACGTGATGTTCGACGTGCCGACGGACCCGAACTACGGTTTGCTGTCGCGTCAGGATCTCGATCAACTGCAGGCGGGGGCGCGCGTCGACGTGGTTGACGTCAAGCGTAACCCGATGGACTTCGTCCTGTGGAAAATGTCGAAAGAGGGCGAGCCGAGCTGGCCGTCGCCGTGGGGCGCGGGCCGTCCGGGCTGGCATATCGAGTGCTCGGCGATGAACTGCAAGCAGCTTGGCAACCACTTCGATATTCACGGCGGCGGTTCGGATCTGATGTTCCCTCACCATGAAAACGAAATCGCCCAGTCCACCTGCGCCCACGACGGCGAATACGTCAACTACTGGATGCACTCCGGCATGGTGATGGTTGACCGCGAGAAGATGTCGAAATCGCTGGGTAATTTCTTTACCGTCCGCGACGTGCTGAAGTATTACGATGCGGAGACGATTCGCTACTTCCTGATGTCCGGCCACTATCGCAGCCAGCTGAACTACAGCGAAGAGAACCTAAAGCAGGCGCGTTCGGCGCTGGAGCGTCTGTACACCGCGCTGCGCGGGACGGACAAATCCGTCGATGCGGCGGGTGGTGAAGCCTTCGAAGCACGCTTTATCGAGGCGATGGACGACGACTTCAACACCCCGGAAGCCTACTCGGTGCTGTTCGATATGGCGCGTGAAGTGAACCGTCTGAAAACTGAGGACGCGGCCGCGGCGAACGCCATGGCGGCCCACCTGCGTAAGCTTGCTGCGGTGCTGGGTCTGCTGGAGCAGGAGCCGGAGGCGTTCCTGCAGAGCGGCGCGCAGGTTGACGACGCGGAAGTGGCGGAGATCGAATCGCTCATCCAGCAGCGTCTGGACGCGCGCAAAGCGAAAGACTGGGCGGCGGCGGATGCGGCGCGCGACCGTCTCAACGAGATGGGCATTGTGCTGGAAGATGGCCCGCAGGGCACCACCTGGCGCCGGAAGTAAGCCATAAAAAAACGCCCGCAAAAGCGGGCGTTTTTCTTTTCGTTGTCAGGCCGTGACGGTCACGCTCTGGCCTTCAAAGCTCACCGTCTGACCAGCGACGATTTTGCAGCGTTTGCGGGTTTCCACCGCGCCGTCGACTTTTACCAGCCCGTCGGCGATGGCGATCTTCGCCTGGGCGCCGCTTTCGCTCCAGCCTTCCAGCTTCAGCAGATCGCACAGCTCAACGTGCGGGTGTTTACCTAAGGAAAATGTCGCCATCTCAGGCCTCCTCAACGTCGTGATACTCTTCGCACGCCTGCAGCGTGTTCTGAATCAGGGTAGCGACGGTCATCGGGCCAACGCCGCCGGGAACCGGGGTGATGTAGGACGCGCGTTCGGCGGCATCTTCATACACCACGTCGCCGACCACTTTGCCGCTTTCCAGACGGTTGATGCCGACATCGACCACAATCGCCCCTTCTTTAATCCACTCGCCAGGAATAAAGCCCGGTTTGCCCACCGCGACGATCAGCAGGTCGGCGTTTTCGACATGATGGCGCAGGTTTTTGGTAAAGCGGTGGGTGACGGTGGTGGTGCAGCCGGCCAGCAGCAGCTCCATGCTCATCGGGCGACCGACGATATTGGAGGCGCCAATGACCACCGCATTGAGGCCGTAGGTGTCGATATTGTAGCGTTCCAGCAAGGTCACGATACCGCGTGGAGTGCACGGACGCAGGCGCGGCGCGCGCTGGCACAGGCGGCCAACGTTGTAAGGATGGAAGCCGTCGACGTCTTTATCCGGCGCGATGCGCTCGAGAACTTTGACGTTATCGATCCCTGCCGGCAGGGGCAGCTGAACCAGAATACCGTCGATGGTCTTATCGGCATTCAGAGTGTCGATAAGCTCCAGCAGCTCGGCTTCGCTGGTGGTTTCCGGGAGATCGTAAGAGCGGGAGACGAAGCCCACTTCTTCACATGCTTTGCGCTTGCTGCCGACATAAATCTGCGAGGCCGGGTTGCTGCCGACCAGCACGACGGCCAGCCCAGGGGCGCGTTTTCCGGCCGCAACGCGAGCCTTCACTTTTTCCGCAACCTCAGAGCGTACCTGCTGCGCAATCGTTTTACCGTCAATAATTTTTGCTGCCATCAGAGAGAGGATTCCATCTGTATCTTTACGAAAGGGGGATGAGGATATTTTGTCAGAAGCGGGCCTCGCTGTCAGTCCTCGTTTGCTGTTTTATCCTGTCTGAGGCTAATTTAGCCTGTTATGACCATGGTTATTACATGGTTATTGGTGCGTTGCGCCTGGCCACTGAGTCGATTTACGCGCGCATTAGCCCCGGCGGTATGCTTCTTGTACAGTTGGTGGGGGATATTTCGCCAGCGTCGTATAAGCCCGCAGTTTCCTGGCAAAATGGATTGACTCAACCGACGTGGACCGTATAATTCCAGGCGTTTCACTCCGCGAAGCACTCGCTTCTCAGGGCGCCCTTAGCTCAGCTGGATAGAGCAACGGCCTTCTAAGCCGTAGGTCACAGGTTCGAACCCTGTAGGGCGTACCATTAAGAAACAAGCGCTTACGCCAATTTTAAACCAGCCTGATTTCCTCCTTGTGTCGTATTTGTGTCGCTAGCGCCAAAAATGGCGTCAATTTTCCGTGCGTGTTCGGTCAGGTGGTTCGGCGCCAGGTGAGCATAACGACGTACCATCTCGATGCTCTCCCATCCTCCCATTTCCTGCAAAACAGAAAGCGGGACGCCGGACTGGATCAGCCAACTCGCCCAGGTGTGCCGGATGTCGTGAAAACGGAAATCCTCGATCCCCGCTTTTTTCAACCCGGCGCGCCAGGCGTTATTGTCATCCACCCGCATTTTTCTAACCGCGGGCGTCAGTGTCCCATCAGGGCGATGCTTTGCCGTCGTGTGAACGAACACCCACCGGGAGTGCTTCCCTATCTGATCCCTTAATACCCTGCATGCGGTATCATTCAGAGCCACGCCAATCGCCTTGCCCGCTTTTGCGTTCTCCGGATTTACCCATGCAACCTTTCTCTGCATATCGACCTGCTGCCACTCAAGCCCGATGATGTTTGAGCGGCGCAGGCCGGTTGCCAGTGCAAATATCACCACTGGCTTAATGCTCTCCGGCATGCACTCGATCAGCCGCTCAGCTTCTTCTCTGGTCAGCCACCGTATCCGCTTACTGATCGGCTTGCGGGTTTTGATAACAGGAGCTGTTTTTATCCAGCCCCAGTCATTCGCCGCGGCCCTGAGAAGGGAGCGAATGAAGGAAAGGTGTTGAGCCTTCGTAGCCTGCGAAACCTGCCGTGGTTTGTACTCCGGAACCGGCTTTCCCTTCCTCATCGCGGCATCACGCTTACTCTCCCACACCTGCAGGTGCTTACGGTTGATCATCCCGTTAACGGCTTCGTGAACTTCCTCCGCCGTTATCTTCGAGACATCACGGCCGGAAAAATGCTGTAGCCAAAACTCAATTTTGGTTTTGTCATCATCCAGCGATCGCTTATGGTCCTTTTCCCGCAGCCACCGGATGCAGCACTCTTCGAAGGTTCTGACGGGCAGGTCGCCGATCTGGTCAACCCGCCACGCTTCCGCCTTCAGCTTGTCGTGGAGCTCCTGAGCCTGCTTTTTGTCCCCCGTGCCAAGAGATCGCCTAACTCTTTTTCCTGACGGCGTAAAGAAATGACAGTGCCACACGCCGCCCCTGAGGGTGATTGACATAAAACTTCTCCTTTATGTTCACCCGCGTTCGCGATGACAGGATCGCGCGGGGTTTTCAAATATGCAATACACGCCGCCTCAGTCGTTCTGTACTTGTTGCCGACCTTGCGGCCGGCGAGCTCCCCAGACTCAATCAGGCGGTAGATCACCCGCGCAGACACGATGAGCAAATCGGCGGCCTGCTGTGCTGTTATCGGTCTATCAGACGCCATATTTCCTCCCGGTTACGCCGCCCGCTGCGAGCGCAGTTTCTTAATGTGTTCGCTCTGCTCCAGTTCGGCGCGTATCTGGTGCGCTTCTTCGCGAGTGAGCGGCTCGAAATCGTTATTAAATCGGTCGATGCTTGCCGTGTTGATCCGACCCTGGCGCCAGTAGCGAACCACCTTAGCGTCACTGCCGGCGACAATTACCGGCCATCCGTGGCAATCAGCAAAGACCTGGCCTCTCTGAATTAACTTGAACATCACGGCCTCCGATGCTTACCGCGTAATTCCTCTTCTTCTTGGCAATCAGCGCAGCGCTGACAGCCCGCCACCAGTTCCCGGCGCCGCTCGGGTATCTCTTCCCCGCAGTCGCGGCAGTGAGTAGCCGATAACGCCGCATGGTTGATGCGCATATTCTGGATGGTCATTTCAAGACTGCGCTCTGCCAGCTCGTTGGCCTGATCGATGATTTCTGGCATGTCAGCGCTCCTTTATCTTTCCGTTCAAAATGCCGATTTCCACATAGAGATGGCTTGGCGTTAACCCAAGCTGCCTTATCAGCGGCATGCATCCGTTGAGGATCGGTCGTGATATCTCATCGCAACTTAAAGCGGGAGATGACCGCCGCTCAGCCTTAACCTCATCGTTAGCCCTGCGTGCGATATTTCTGAGTGCATTTTTCTTTTCTTCTGGCGTCATGCTGCCTCCCGCTTCTTATTGAGATGGGGTGCATTCGAAAGGAAAACCGCCTTTGCAAATCCAAGAGGCGTTGCGCTGCGAATGTTGGCGCGCTCGTCGCTGGGCGGACATTCGTGAATTCGGTTGTCCGGATACCAGTCAGCGATGAGGTTCTCACCATGGAAGTTGAACACCTCCAGCGCCTTCTTCTTCGGCACCATCCGGCCAAAGTTCTGCTTCACGCGTTCGATCGCCTGTGCCACTTGCGGGTGAATATCCTCTGCCGGCGCCTTGAAGCCGCTACCCGTCCAGAGGCAGGTCTGCTTCGTGTAGTTGTCATCCGCGCACAGCCCAGTGAACTGGTACGGATGGAACGTGTAATCGGCCGAGCCGAAGATGCTACTGAACACGCTCACCGGGTTTTCGAATGCCCACGGGCAGCCGGCCGCCAAGCCAACCATCCGGCATTGTTCAGCGACCAGCACTGCCTTGGCCTGGAAATGCGGGTCTTTGGCGCGCTTGGACTCGAACCAGCGGGACCCGGAAACAGCCACGTCCGTGCATGGTGGGAAGCCGATGACGATGACGACGTTCTCAGAGCGGATGATCTGAGATAGCCGCGGCATCGCCTCAATGATGGTTGCCGATATGCGCTCAACAGGACCGTCGATCGAAGTTTCAGGGTGCTGTGGGTCCACCAGGACGGCGCGATAACCTGCTTCGACCCATGGCTCAGCCATGACGCCAGTGATATCGCACAGGCAGATAATGGTTCCTTTGCTCATGCTGCCTCCGTCTTAATAACGTCGATGGCGCATCCAGGTATCAGCTCAACTGAAGCGGTGGCGCACTGGTTGCCCCAGACATCGAAACCGTGAGACGACTGGCGAGCGAATAATTCAATACGCGGTACATCGCCCAGCAACTGCACCAGTTTCTCTCGGATAACGTCCGGCTTGCGCGAGTTCTCCAGGCGTGGCGCCGTGACGTGTTGGCAGATCGACTTATCGATTCGCTTAGGTAGCTTTCCTTTCACCGCAAACAGACAGTCTTCGCTGTTCGCACGGGTCATGTGGCCCATACCGATGGCACTGTTGCCTTTGTGCTTGTTCGTCTTGTGCCAGGTGAATCCCTTCATGGTCATCAGGCGGAAGCCCCAGGCCTCCATGACTTTCAGTGCCTCGACCGGCTGTGTCGGAACCCACCACATAGCCAGCAGGCAGTTATCGGCAGCAAGCTCCCATACTGGAAGTCGGCAGATATCCAGAACGTTCATCACCGAATACTTGAAACCGGCACCACGTTTTCCGTCGGCGGCCTTGTCGCGGAAAAGCCAGGGCGGGTCCGCATAAATAAGAGAGTATTTTCCGCTCATGCCACCACCTTCTTACTGTTCATCAGCTCAGCCAGGCGCTGAGCCTTTAATGGGTTTTTGATAACGTCGCCGCTTGGGGCGATCCATCCCCGGCGATTGATGGAATAAGGAAGAGTGATACTTCCAACGGTGATTCCGTCGTGGTTAGTTTTCATTTCCACTGCTCCCCGAAGGTGAAACCGATCTCCGACAGCGATTCATCCATCTTGCTGATGAACTCCGGCACCATTTCGTTGAAGTCGGACATGTATTTGTCGTCGCGCTCAACAACCACGTGGTGAATACCTTCTCGCTTCATGCGAGGGTCATAATTCGCGAAATACCAGGCATCCTTCCCGGTTACCCACATGCTGAATTGCACCTGGGCCATGTAGGCGGATTTGATAGCCTCGAAGCCGCCAAGCCGGAATTTCATGAAGTCGCGAGAGGTGAAAGGGCACTTCAGCTCAAGGCCGCGGCCATCACTGCACAGGCCGTCTGGTGAGCAGGCGGTGCGCATACCTTCGTCACGGAAAAGGATCGGTGACTCCGTTACCTTCACGTCGGTAGTGAACTCAAACAGGGTGCGAGCGTCGGCCTCATACTGTTTTCCCCAGGCCAGCGCCTTGGCGTTAACTTCCGGCGCCACGCCGGTGCACACTTCGGCAAGGAGCGTAAGGAAGTAGGACATCTTCATATCAGTCCACTTGGTGCCCGATCTCGGCTTCGAAATGACGTTATGGACTTCCGAGGCGGTGATCACGCCCAGGCGTAAGCGATGCCAGGATTCATCTCCCTGTTCTACGCGGGTAACGTCAATGCCAGTTCGCTCGAGGATAATTTTTGGTGTCATGCGGCCGCCTTATTTTTCAGAAATCCGAGTGCCTTAACGGCCTCTTCTTGAGTCAGATCTGATGATTCACGAATGTCACGGCGAAAAATCTTTGAACACAGAGGGAGCAGGTCGTCATCCCACGTCTTATTCATCGCAATAAGAACATCGTTAATCTCTTTAATGATCGATGTTTCTGCCGGGGTGATATCGCGTTCAGGCTGGCGCTGAGCGGCAAAGTTGATACCTTCTTCTCCCTCGGTGTTGACGTGGTCAATAGCGGCATCCAGGCGCTCACGGCGCGGCCAATATTTCGCAGCCTGCTTAACAACGGTCTTAAGGATCATCTGCTCTTCGTCTGTAACCCAAGGACACTTCTTGCTGTTGTCAGATTTGTATTTCTTCCACGCCTCAGACCGGTCGCGGATTGAGTAGATGGCATCGATGCGCATCGTATGAGTGAGGTAATCACCATCGTCAGTTTTTACCGTTACATACGCCCCTACGATGTCCCCGCGCTGCTCTTCGGTATCAAAGTCGTTGTAGATGTGGATCGGCGGCTTATCGAGCCCTTCGCGGCGGAACTGGTCGTTCCGACGAACTATGGCCGACTGGCACCATTTAATGGCGCCAGACTGCTGCGCAATGTGCATCAGACCCATGTAACTGATGTCGAGGCAAATAGCCCCTTTACGCGGAACCAGATAAGCCAACTTCTGCGCTGGGTTGAGCGAAATGCCGATAGCCGCAACGTTGATGATCGCGTTCTGCGTGCTGGTCTGGTTCTGGAATGCAACTTTGGCGAGGTAGTCGTTGTTCTGAAATAGCTGGATGGCGAACTGGCTTTCCTTCGCCCACACCATCCGCTCGTCAGTTGCCGCTTTAATGAAAAGCGGCTCCTGTTGTTTGACGAAATCAACAAGGGTTAAGCTCATGGAACCTCCTTAAAACGGGCAGCCGGTGCGGTGATCCCAGTCGTATTCCGCCTGGGCGTAAGCTACTGCCGAGATGAGATCGTTATATGCCTCGCCAGCTGCATCGCTGCGGAGACCTTCGTATGGGCTTTTGTCCATCGGAACAGAGAAGCGGAACAGGCCTGACGGCTCTTTCGGCAGAGCGTCGATAATTTCCTGCGCCCGATCGTCAATCCACTTTTGCTTCTCTTCGGTGAGCGACTGTTCAGCCCATTTCCTTTCTTCGAAAGCGTCGTATGCGCGGTATGCGTTCATATCTCGGTCCTGAAATTTGGTTGTGAAACGCCCGGCACCGTATTGGCTGCCTGATAGCTCAGTTAAATTCGTGCGCTGATATGCGCGGTTAATGCGTCCCGGCTGGAACCAGGTTCGGCTCAATGCTGCGTGAAGCGTATGGCCGGCGGATGTGGCGCAGATTACCCTGCGGCTCATGCCAGTAGCTGCCGTCGCGATAGTCGAAGCTGACCAGCCAGGCGGCGCCGGTGCGGCGATTGCGCATCATCACGGCGCGTCCGTTGTTAGGAATTGAGTTAGCCATTGAACACCCCCGTAACGTGCAGAATTTTGATAATCAACGCTGTCCAGATAACGCCGCAGATCAGCAGGCAGTAAATCAGTGAACGAATGCCTTGTTTGCTCATTTTCCACCCCAGCATGCGAAGCTAAAAAAAAGGACAGCAACCAAAAACGGAACGACCTTTAACCAAAAATTACGCCATGCAGGCTTGTCTTCTTCGCGGATCATCTCTTCACCTTTGCCTTATCGCGGCTAACGGGACGTTTTGACTTCACCCCGGCGTTGCCGGTGTTGTTTGGATGAGTTAATTTAAAACCATAGTTGTTTTATAGTCAACAACAATAGTTGTTTAAATGGCTGCAATGGTTTTATTGGTTGTTTTTATTGGTTATTTATTTTTGTAAAGCGTGCTGGTAAGCTCAAAAAAACGCCAAAGAGGGCAGCGCCATGTCGAATGAGGATGAGTTTTTCGCAGAAATGCACCCGCAGATAGCGCAGGTCATCGGGATAGCGGTTATGCAACTGCTGGTTGAGAAGCGCGAGCCATCAAGAGAGGCGCTGATAGAGATGATTCAGGTGTTGTGGCAGGGAAACAGGGTAGAACTGGCTGTGGAGCTGGCACTGGACGTGCTGATACTGAGGGAAGAGTAGGGCAGTAAAAATCCGGCGCGGTGGCCGGGTTCTGGTTTTATTTTTAAGTTAGTGAAGCTCTGAGGGGGCGTCATGACTCATATCAATTAGTACCTGCACTGGGGCTGGGTCTATATCTGCAAGTGATTTGACCACTATACCCATTTCTTTGCAGCGGTTGAATACACCTTTGTCATGTGTCCAAACCTCATCTACATTGAGCGCCTTAGCAATGGAAATAATTTGCCGGTCGAATTTTACTTTGCTTGCTGTGTCAGATTTCATCATAAGCTTTAACTCTTTTATCGATGGCATCTGAGCGCATTCAATTGCAGATATTTCATCAAAGCTAGCAATCTCAAAACAAGATTGTCTCTGAATTAAATTAAGGTGCGTTTGGTGATCTTTCTTATCAATACCAACCAGATACTCAGCTAAAACTGGGGTAGGTATGATGACGGCTCCGCCACTGCTCTCAACCATATCGATCAGTGCTTCTACCCTTCTCATGGGATCTGGTATTTCCATGCCATTTTCAGGGTTAGATAACTTGCATCCATCTTTCATTCCTGTGATGGCCTGCACTAAAATGTTAGTATCGAATATTATTCGCAATTTAGCGCCCTTAAAGCTTTTAAGATGGCTTGAGTGTCATCTTCTTCTGTCCATTGATTACCGGGAGCATTCTGCAATGCTTTAAAAGCAGTCTTCAAGTTAGAGCTTTCTAAGACTTCATAGGATTCAATTATTAATTTTTTTAGCTTCCACTTGCCATCTTTTTTAATCCATTCACTATCACCTGAAACCCGTATTTGCTTGAAAAGCAATGCACCAAGCTTTGCGGCCATAGCGGGAGTTGCCTCACAGTGATATGTCTCCCCGTTAGCCCCCTCAAGCTTCACTGGCGCGGAGTCATCCTTGCCACCAACGTTGTAAAGTTTTCCTTGCACCTTACCTTTCTTTCTTACGACGAAAGGGGCTTCTTCATTGATTGATGGAAAATCAAGAATAGTAACTTTATCCTGGTTGATTAATTTTGCGCCAAAACCATCTTGAGCCAGCAAAGAAACTAATTTTAAGTAAGAGCTTCCAGATGTTGCAGCTTGTGTCATTGAGCGCTGTATAACTGCATCGTATGACGCTTGGTTATCCACCCAGGTATTCAGGCACGCCGACCCTTCGCTCACATCCTTAAAGTGAACGGCATCCACCGAACCATAAAGGTCGGATAGAGCTGATAGATACTTACCAAGGCGAGACATTGTAAGCTCGTCTGGACTGGTACCATCAAGTTTCAAGGTCAGGCGCTTATCTTTGCCCATTAATTTATCGAAACCCCAACATCAATTAAAAATCGCCCATTACATATAATCATTGTTGTGCATCACTAGAGAGCCGTCAACGGGTTTGAACCCCTTGCTTCTGATCTCCCAAACACCGCATCAGTCCACAGGCATGACTAACCATGCTTCCTGTACGTCTGCGGCATTACCAAAAACACATCGAACTACCGGTCTGGCTCACTCAAAGTCATCCCGCTCATCCTTCCGCTTGAAGAAAACTTTATCCAGCCTGAGCACTATCCCAACCAGTCCGATAATCAGTAAAGTAATGAGTATTGGGATAATCAGATCAGACATGCTTCCTCTGCGTGCTAAGGCTTTACCCATGCTTCCTGTACGTCTGCGGCATGCTGCCGATCACCTTGCCGAACACGAACACCCTGTTCATCTCGTCTTTCTCGATCGGGTCCCAGGCTGCATAGCTCTTGTTATCTGAGATAACCAGCAGCTTGTCCTTCATCTTCTGCAGGCGCTTCACGTGAGCAGTGTCGTCGTACAGGAACGCGTATATCCCGTCGCCGTCGAAGCTCTTAACGCTGATGTCGACGAACAGCAGATCACCCGGCTCAATCGTGCCGGACATGCTGTCACCCCGGACGTTGATGATCCGGATGTTCTCAGCCTTACGCCCATCGAACATGTGGCGCGCTTCCGCTGGCGCATATTCAACGGAGTGGAGAATCTCCACGAACTCCTGATTCACAATGCCCGGGCCGGCACTGACGGCCAGATCCAAAATGTCGACCCTGAACACATCATGATTTATGTGTGAAGGCTTCTTGTCATCTTCACCATCAGCCCTCATGGCGCCAGTTCCCGAAGAAAGCCACTCAGGTCTCACCCTTAAAGCCTTGGCTATATCGAGCAATTTTGTGGTCTGAGCAGCCCTTCCAGTTTCAATCTTCTGGATCGCAGCCTGACTAACTCCAACAGCATCTCCCAGAGTCTTCTGGGTCATGCTGGCAGCCTTTCTGGCTTCTCTTAATCGTTCTGCAAGTGTCGTTTTCATCTTCTCAATTTACAACCATGGTTTTATAGCGGCAAACGAAAATGGTTGTTGACTAAATACAACTAAGGTTTTATTCTTTGTTTGTATTTACTACGGAGGTTGTCATGAACCCAACCATTAAAACCGCAATTAATATTGTCGGCTCTCAGAAAAAGCTTGGTGAAGCCTGCGATGTTTCTCAGCAGGCGGTTTACAAGTGGCTCCACAACAAGGCAAAGGTTTCGCCTGAACATGTAAACAGCATCGTAAATGCAACTAATGGGGAGGTTCAGGCGCATCAAATTAGACCAGACCTTCCAAAACTATTCCCTTCTCCGAAGGGCGTTCCGGCCGCCTAACCAGCGGCCTCCCAATCAACACCAGAGGAAGTATCACAAATGGAGAGTTCAACGACACGCAACAAAGTGGAGGCTCGCAGGATAGAAAGCTGGTTACACAGCCAGATAGCTGAACTGGGAACCACAACTATCGCCAAAGTGGCCGGAGTGAATAAGTCGACGGTGAGTCGTTGGCGGGAAAGCCTGCTCCCGAACATGTCGCTACTGCTGGCCATCCTGATTTCTAACAGGCCGGGAGAGAAAGGTGATTTTGAAGCATGAGTGGGAACAGAAAGGCGAAAGCCGCAGTGGGCAAACACTAACGGCTTTCAGGTGCAAAAACGAAGAGGTAATTGCGAGGTAATTATGCCTGGTAAATCTGTAAGAGTAAACAATCCGGAGGTAGCACGTGAGCATGTCACTTATGGCGAAAGCAATGGGGGTCAAAGTGGGAAACTCACTGCGTAAGCTCGTTCTTATCAAGCTGGCCGACAACGCCAACGACAAGGGCGAATGCTGGCCTTCGTATCAACACATTGCCGATCAGTGCGAATGCAGCAAGTCTGCTGTTCGCAACCATATTGATGCGCTTGAGGATATGGGGCTAATCAAGCGTGAAAATCGCGTTGGGGTCAACAACGGGAAGGGTAATACATCCAACGTGTATTATCTGAACCTTGATGTCACCCCTATGCCACCAAAAAGCACAGGGGTGTGCCATGAAATAGCACCCCCTATGCCATCTGATGGCACACCCCCTATGCCATCTGATGGCACCAGAACCAGTCACTCTTTTGAACCAGTCACTGAACCAGACTCTCTCTCTGCGCGAGGGCAGTTTATCAGCGAGGCTGCAAAGCGACGGATCGGGATTTCACCCAACGGGGAAATACCTTTCCCTCCTGCTTTCAAGCCATCGGCAGATCACATTGCGATTGCCTCGGAGAAAGGGATCAACATTGAAACCGAGTTGCTGAACTTTCGTGATTATCACCAGGCCCGCGGCACAAAGCTGATCGACTGGAACTCGGCATTCCGGGTATGGCTCAGGAACGCGAGAGTTAATCCGCTTTCCGGGCGCCAGAGAAGCGAATCTGATTCCCCACACTGGAACAGCCCTGAAGGCTGGAAGGACTTCATATGACCGCACAGCTTATGACCGCGATCAGCAATCGCGATGGTGATGCGCTGGCCAGAATGGCCGCAGGTAGCACGGAGCCGCAGAGGCTTCTCGATTTCGAAGCTGAAAGGCTGGTTGACTCCCTGTTCCGTCAGCTGAAGCAGATCTTCCCGGCGTCAACGCAAACCAATCTGCGCACCGACGCCGAAGAGAAGACAGCGAAGCGCCAATGGATTGCAGCTTTTGCCGAAAACGGGATCCGCACCCGCGAGCAGTTATCCGCCGGAGTGCGACATGCGAGAGCCAGCGAATCGCCGTTCTGGCCATCGCCGGGCCAGTTCATCAAGTGGTGCAAGGACAGCGGCACCGTGCTGGGAGTGACTCTTGTCGACGTGATGAACGAGTTCCACCGCTACAGCCGTGAAAAAGGGCTGCATACCGGCGGCGCTGAGCGCTTCCCGTGGTCTCACCCTGTCATGTACTGGGTGGTTACCGATACCCGGCGAGCAATGTACCAGCGCCAGCTCAGCGAGGCAGAAACCGAGAAATATGCCGCTAAAAAGCTGGAAGACTGGGCGCTGAAAGTCGCCGCCGGAGAACAAATACCGTCGCCGGTACTGGCTCTGGAGAACAACCAGGAAGCCATTCCGACAAACCATGTCAGCCGGCAGCAGGGGTTTCACCCTGAAGGCAAAAGCTTCGGATGTATGCCAAGCGCGGCATCGCTCGGTGCGTTAACTCCGGCTCAGTGGCTGCGGGATGAATACCTGCGCGGGAAAGAGAGAGGGCTTATCTGATGAAAAAGAACTCGGGCAAACAAGCTGTTATTAACTTCATCGGCCAGCATCCTGGCTGCAGCTTTCAGGATATCCGCCGCGGTACCGGTCTTGACTCTTCAGTGGTCAACTCCTCCCTGTGGCAGATGCACCGTGACGGCCAGGTACAGCGTGCGGGTGAGTGCAGGAGCTACCGCTACACCCTGATCGACACGACAGCCGCAACCGAAAGCGATCCGTCTGTTCAGTATCGCCAGCGTCCTGGCGGCGTAAACCCAATGACCAATCTTTTTAACCAGTGCCTGGCGGGAGTAAGAAAATGAACATCGAAACAGTAAACGAGCTCATCGCCATCCTGGAGAGCGCAGGCGAGCTGTCGATCAGAGAGCAGAAGTTCCTGAAGCTGGCGAAAGCGTACCAGCAGCTGGCTGCGGAGAATGTGGCGCTGAAGGCTGTTTTTAGCCAGGGGGAAATCCCATCCGAAGCAGTCGATGCATTCATGGAAACCGCAGTAATGGATCATGACTGGAATGAAACCTCCGAGTGGTCATGGGTTGAAAACGAAACAGAGGTTATCCACGCCGTTCTGGACGCACTTAAGCCTGAAACCCCCGCCACCGATCGCATCGTAGCCGAAGCCGAGGCGCGCGGGGTCGAGAAGGGTATCGCTCACCTGGAGAAGAAGTTCAGCAATATCGGCGTGCAGATCATGAATTTGCAGTGGCTGGCAGACTCTCTGCGTGAGGGAGCATCAGAATGAGCAACCGTATCCCTAACTTCGGCTGGAACCGCCTGAAGCTGGCAACGCTCACCTATGAGCAACTCGCTCAACTTGAGGTGCAGGTTAAGGCTGAGCATGCCTGCAAAAACGGCATTCACCTCTTCGACAAAGCGGGCCAGCGCAAACTCGATGCCCTTAGCTGGGCCGTATACAACAAGCAGAAGGCGGAGCGTGCAGCATGACAACTGATATCACCGAACTGGCGCAGCAAGAGCTGGCTCAACTGCGCGCTGAGCTTTCAAATCAGGCAATTGGCAGTAAAGACCATCTGCGAAAAATCGCGTTATCGTTGGTAGATAAACTGGAGAAATGTCGAGATCGGGAGATTAGGTGGCTGGCCTTGTCAGACGAGAAATCAAAAATCATCACCGATCAAGAAGAGGCGCTGGAGAAGGCGCAGCGGCGCAACGCAGAACTTGAAGCGCAAAACGAATATATCCGTAAGCGCTATCAGCAGCTCGATCTGCTGATCGGGAAAAATATCCTGGTTATGCAGGCTGCAATCATCGAATGGCAGGCCACTGGCGATGCTAAAAACGGGCTGGCGTGGATTTATAACACGCTCTTCGGGCCAGGCGAATTGCCTGATGAAGCGGAGAAAGACGCACAGGCATATTTCGACCGCAAATATGCTCCGCTCGATGAAGAGCTTATGGCGCTTCACAAGTGGTTTTGGGAACAAAGCGAGGCTGAACGTGCCGCCGCTGGCATCAAGGTGGAGGCTGAGTGATGGCACTGACACACGATGAACTTTGCCAGATAGCCTATCAATTCCTCAAGCGGAACGGCTTCAAAGTCTGCTTTCACGATCGCTTTGTCGCTGTCACCAGTACCGGTGAGCAGCCAGACGCGATGGGGTTCAGGAATTTCGCATCCTGCCTGATAGAGGCGAAGTGCTCCCGTGCAGACCTGCTTGCAGACAGGAAGAAGCGCTTCCGTCAGCGCCCGGAGCTTGGCATGGGTGACTGGCGATTCTTTATCAGCGAGCCGGGGATTATCTCTGTCGAAGACCTTCCGCCAGGCTGGGGGTTACTGCATGTAGTCAATGGAAAGGTTCGAAAGGTTCACGGATGGCCACAGGGAAACTGTTGCTGGGGAAACGCAGAGGATAAGCCATTCACCGGCAATAAGCAGGTCGAATGCGATTACATGCTGTCAGCACTGCGTCGGATGGAGCTGAGAGGTCATCTAAACGAAATTTATGACGGCGTGATAGTTAACCGGGCAGCAGAAGGAGCCAACCAATGACCAAATCAACCATAACCAGAGAGCGCCTGGAATGGCTCTCACAGATTTCATGCCGTGATGACATCGAAGATATTGGTGGGGATGAGATTCGCGAACTGGCCAGCATCGCGCTGGCCGCAATGGACAGCGAGCCGGTGGCAGAAGTGGTTTCAATTTATGGCGACCCCGAAGCCTTTGGGGAGCGAGAGATTAGACCGCTTGTCGGCATTCAGCAAATGCCATACGGGACTAAGCTCTATCGCCACGCGCAGCCAGCGCCGGTAGTGCCGGAAGAGGCTACTCCGGACAGTATCGAGATTCTTGCCAGCGCCAGGCGTCGTGACCACGCTGTATTCCAGTGGGATGAAGACCAGCGAAATGCGGCCGCTGATTCCTGGAACGCCTTTCGCGCCGCCATGCTGCAGGAATTAAAAAAAAGTGCAGGAACTGAAGCGATCTGCAGGAGTGACGAAAATGTGCAGGTGCTGCACGCCAACCCTCCGGTAATTCCGGATGGTTCGGCGTCCATGCTACGGCGTTGGTTGGCATTTGGCCGCGGCATGCAAAATGCAGGATGCCAACTACCTCACAACCTGATTGCGGAAAGCGAGGCCATGCTCGCAGCCGCCCCGCATGATACCCCCGCTCTGAACTCGGTGCAGAGCGTCGTTACCGTGCCGGATAAATGGATTCCGGTAAGCGAGCGGATGCCGGAGAATGATGTATCTGTTCTCACATTCGACGGAATGTATAAGCGAGTTCATCATGCCATGTATGGTCATTGGCAGTGCTGGGAGCCAGAGAAAATCACCCACTGGATGCCGCTGCCGGCAGCCTCTCAGGAGGTGAAAGGTGAATAAGGCCGAACTGCTTGAGAAGATATCGGCGCTCGCTACTGAATGCCACACGCTGGCCTGTGAGCTTGATATTGGTGAAGAGCGAACCGAAATGTTCGAAATCTACGGCGTGCTGCACAACCTCGGTCGCCGCGGCTACGCCAGTCAGGTAGGGCGGCGCATGAATCCGCTGCTTGATTCCTGCGATGACGACGAGGATGAGGAAGATGACGATTGGGATGAGGATGACGACTGATGCCTAAATCCCCAGCAGAACGCAAAGCCGCGCAGCGCGCGCGGCAGTCCGCCGCCGGCGAGTAATTAATAACCTAAAGATGTACCAGCCATGCAACTGAGCTGATTATCTTTTTACCTTACTTAACAACCACACAATGGCAAGGACGCCTATTATCTGGGCAATCAAAAAGCCAACATTCGGCACATAAGGAAATATATCCCCATCAGGAACACCTAAGTTCCAAATGAATTTATATGTAAAATCAAGAGACTGACCGCTAACCATTTTATCTGATGGGACAATGACAAACATGAATGCCACAATTACGGAAGCTGCAATCCTAATGTATTTTTGATTATTCATTCTTGAGCCTAAGAGAGATATCTATGTCTAACTACAACATAGCATCCAAAAGCCCGGAAGAGCAGGACAAAGTAAACGTTGACCTTGCTGCATCCGGCGTCGATTACAAAGAGCGCCTTAACATGCCTGTTGTTGCCGAAGTAGTCGCCAGAGAACAACCGGAGCACCTCCGCGAATACTTCATGGAGCGCGTCCGCTACTATCGCGAGCAGAGCATCCAGCTACCCAAAGCATCAGACCCGCGTTACATCGAGATGGCCAGCCAAAACGAGAAAAAATAGCCTATGCTCGTTTTGCAATTTGGGATTTAGCCCGTCATAATTCCTTTGTCAGTCTGGACAACTGACAACTTTACCCCGGCGCCAAGTGGGGACACATGGCGCACAAAACCTTACAGCAATTCCTGTCACCGATGGCGAAGGCCACCGGCGATTTTCTGCATTCAGCGTTTGGCCTCTGCGGAGGTGAAGCGTGAAGCAACAATTCTGCCTTATCAACGACAACGTTAAGCGTAACGTCGTCAACTTCATCCAGTCCCTGCCCGTCGACCACCGATCGCCGCTGATTATCGAGGCGCGCGAAGAGAGCCGCACCGACAAACAGAATCGCCTTATGTGGCCACTTTTGAAAGACCTGAGTGATCAGGTGATTTGGCACGGCGAAAAGCTGGAGCCAGCGGAGTGGAAAGACCTCATCACCGTGCTGGTCAGCCAGATGCAAAACCCGGAGCGTGAGCAGAAATCCGCCCCGGGCATCAACGGCGGCCTCGTCTACTTCGGCGTTCGCACCTCTCAATCCAGCAAGCGCTACATGGTCGAGGTAATCGAGGCGATCTACTGGTTCGGCACCGATCACAATGTGAAGTTCAGCGAGAAGTCCAGCAGTCGGATTGCATGGGCCCAGGAATGGAGGGCTTCGCATGCACAGTCTGCTCGCTAAGGTCATGGATCGCGGCATCTTCCGCGTACCGGCGCGCCGCAAGCGCAAGGTCGAAGTTAAACCATCAGATATCCCCACCTTTCACTATACGGCTCACCTGGCGGATGTCCGCTGGCTGCGCCGCGCTGCCAGAAGGAAAATTGCATGAGCCTCTACCGAAGCATTAATGGTGCTATCTGGCGCAACATCTGGGTTGTTGGAGATCTGCATGGGTGCCATACGCTGCTGATGAACGAGCTGGAGAGGGTCAGTTTTGACCCATTGTGTGACCTGCTGATTTCAGTAGGTGACCTTATCGATCGCGGGGCGGAAAACGTCGAATGCCTTGAGCTAATCACAATGCCCTGGTTTATGGCCGTTCGCGGAAACCATGAGCAGATGATGCTCGACGGACTATCCTCGTCCGGGAACGTGAATCACTGGCTCGCTAACGGTGGCGGATGGTTCTTTAACCTTGACTACGACAAAGAACGCCTGGCTATCGCGTTGGCGCATTTGGTTGCTGGTTTGCCACTCATTATCGAGGTAATGACCGAGGGTAAGAGGGTGGTGGTCTGCCATGCTGACTACCCTCATAACGAATATGCGTATGACAAGCCCGTCGATGCAGAACAGGTGATCTGGAATCGTGAGCGAGTGAGCGCGGCTCAGGATGGGATTGTGAATGAAATATCCGGTGCAGACCTGTTTATTTTTGGGCACACCCCAGCACATCAGCCAAGCCAGTACGCCAATCAGATGTATATCGACACCGGGGCTGTATTCTGCGGCCGCCTGACCTTGGTGCAGATCCAGGGTGGTGCGAATGCGTAAACCAGCACGTCGTAAATGCGCCCACTGCCGCGAATGGTTCCATCCTGCCCGGGAGGGGCAGGTGGTGTGCAGTTTTGAATGCGCCAGCGCGATCGGCAAAAAACAGACAGCAAAAGCCCGGGAAGCGGCGAAGGCCAGGGCGGTGAAGCGCCAGCGCGAATCCGAGAAGGAGGGGCGTCAGCGCCGTAAAGCAAGATTGGCTGAGCTCAGACCTAACGGTTACTACAAAGCCCAGGCTCAGAAGGCATTCAACGCCTACATCCGCGCTCGTGATGCTGCTTTGCCATGCATCAGTTGCGGCGAGACCAACCCGCCTGATCTGCATGGCGGCCAGTGGGACTGCGGCCACTTCAAAACGGTCGGCGCTTACCCTGAGTTGCGTTTTGAAGAGCGCAACGCTCATAAGCAGTGCAAATCGTGCAATGCCGGGGCCGGTAAGTACACCGCCAAAGAGTCGACGGTTGCTCAGCAATACGAAGCTGGCCTGGTCGCTCGTTACGGACAGGAGTATGTCG
>OGWY01000550.1_pt1 | contig 31222 bp, 32 predicted proteins | sample 1576121 | NCBI WGS metagenome assembly OGWY01 (sample SAMEA3541543, study PRJEB24748) | human gut metagenome | biome: human gut; feature: human-associated habitat; material: faeces | place: China | collected 2012 | reverse complement strand
CCTGGATGACCTGATTTTGATTTACAAATCATTTGAACAATGTCTTTTCTAATTTCAGTAGCTTTTTTCTCTACTAATTTTATATCTCTAACTCTCATTACTACTCTCCCTTAAAAACTATTTTTTTGCATTTTCCCAATCTTTTAAAAATTTCTCTATTCCTTTATCTGTTAATTCATGCTTTGTCATTGCAACAATTGTCGAATATGGAATTGTTCCCACGTGAGCTCCAGCCAAAGCAGCTTCTTTTGCATGCCATGGATTTCTAATACTTGCTGCAATAATTTCTGATTTTATATTATGCTTTTCAAAAATTTCAGATATCTCTTTTATAAGATTAACACTATCTACTCCGACATCATCTAATCTTCCTAAAAATGGACTTGCAAAAGTAGCTCCAGCTCTTGCTGCTAAAAGTGCTTGAGACGATGTGAAAATTAGTGTTACATTTGTTTTTATTCCCTTTGATGTTAGAATTTTACAAGCTTTTAATCCTTCTATTGTCATAGGAAGTTTTATTACAATATTGTCATGAATTTTAGCTAAAGGTAAAGCCTCTTCCACCATTTTATCAGCTTCTAAAGAGATTACCTCAGCACTTATTGGACCATCTACAATCTCTGTTATCTCTTTTATAACTTCTTTAAAATCTCTTCCCTCTTTAGCTATTAAGCTAGGATTTGTGGTAACTCCACAAATAACTCCCATATCATTAGCTTCTCTTATTTCATTAACATTTGCTGTATCTATAAATATTTTCATCTAATTTGCCTCCACACCTTGACCATAATATGCATTTTTACCATGTTTTCTTAAAAAATGTTTATCCAAAAGCTCATCTTGCATTCTCTCTACCTGTCTATTTAAATTTTCAGTGTTATAAGCCATTTTAGCAAGCTCCTCTAATACCACAGCATTATGAACAGCATCTCCTGCATCTTTTCCCCAAGCAAATGGCCCGTGAGAATTTACTAAAACTGCTGGAGTGAAATCTGGATTTAGTCCATTTTCACCAAATGTTTCTACAATAACTTTTCCAGTTTCTAACTCATATTCTCCTTCTATCTCTGTCTTTTTCATCTTTCTTGTACAAGGAATGTCTCCATAAAAATAATCTGCATGAGTTGTTCCATAAGCTGGAATTGATTTCCCAGCTTGAGACCAAATAGTTGCCCAACTTGAATGCGTATGAACTACTCCACCAATATTGGTAAAATTCTTATATAGAGCTAAATGAGTAGCCGTATCTGAAGATGGTTTTAAATGTCCTTCTACAACATTACCTTCTAAATCTACAACAACTAAATCATCTATAGTCATATTATCGTACTCTACTCCACTTGGTTTTATTACAATTAAATTTTTTTCTCTATCAATTCCACTTACGTTTCCCCATGTATACGTAACTAACCCTTTTTTAGGAAGCTCTAAATTTGCTTTTAAAACTTTTTCTTTTAATGCTTCTAACATTTGAATCCTCCTTTTGACATCTTATCCTCCATCCATTTTTTAGCTTTTTCTATCTCTTTTAATGGATCTTCATTTTTCTCTGTCCACATCTCTATCAATAATGGACCATTATAATTTATCTCTTTTAAAAGTTTGAAAAGTTCAACAAAATTTACACAACCTTCTCCAAATGGAACTTCCTTGAATTTTCCTGGAAAATTTTCTGTAACAGCTAAAGTATCTTTCAAATGAATAGCACTAATTTTATGTTTACCTTTTAAGAGCTCACTTCTAACATCATTTCCCCAAGCTGTTAAATTTCCAATATCTGGGTAAACTGTTAAAAATGGTGAATCTAAAATTTGATCAAACTCTAAGTATTTTGTTATTGAGTTCATAAATGGGTGATCCATAATTTCAATAGATAACATCACATTAGCTTGCTCTGCCCATTTTAGAGACTGTCTCATTCCGTCTATGTATAATTGTCTTGTTTTTTCATTCCCAACTTCGTAGTAGACATCATATCCAGCCATCTGTATATTTCTAATTCCTAAATCAACAGCTAACTCTATCGCTTTTTTCATAAGTTCTAACGATTTTTTTCTAATCTCACTACTCTCACTTCCTAAAGGAAATCTTCTATGCCCACTAAAACACATAGATGGAACTCTTACTCCAGTTTCTAATATAGCATTAATAAACTCTTTTCTCTCTTCTAAATTCCAATCTAATCTAGCTAACCTTTCATCTGTCTCATCTATTGAAATTTCTACAAAATCAAATCCTAACTCTTTTGCATACTTCAACCTATCTCTCCAACTTATATTTTTAGGAAGAGCTTTTTCATATATTCCAAGAGGAAATTTATTTAAGTCATACATAATTCCTTTACCCCCAAATTTTAGAAATTTCTTCTTGCCATCTTTGAGCCTCTTTTTTAGGAGATTTTGCATCTCTCAAAGATCTTCCTGCAATAAAACAATATATATTCATCCCTTTAAATAGCTTTAATGTATCTAATTCTAATCCACCTGTTACAGAAACTTTAAATCCCATTTCTATTAGCTTTTGAACTTTTTCTAAATCTTTTTGTCCCCAAGTTTCTCCTGCTAAAAGAGCATCTCTACTTTGATGATACACAACTTGAGATAAGCCAGCTTCTTTCCACTGTCTCGCGTGATCATATGTCCAGTCTCCATATAATTCAACTTGTAAATCATCAATTTCCTTTAACGCGGCTTTCATTGTAGGAATTGTTGCAGAACATATAACAGTCATCCAATTTGCACCTGCAACTTTACAATTTTTTGCAACTGTTCCACCAGCATCTGCACATTTAGTATCTGCTAATATGATTTTTTCAGGATAAAGCGCTCTTAAACATCTAACCGCTTCCATTCCCTCCTGTAAACAAAGAATAGTTCCTGCCTCTATAACATCAACAACATCTCCCAAAAGACTTACAGATTTTAATGCATCACTTAATGTATTGTTATCTAAAGCTACTTGTAATAATGGTTTCATTTTATTTCCTCCTATTTTCACGTCTAAAAATTTATGAAATTAATGCTAAAATTTCCTCTTTTGTTTTAGCATTTTTAATTTTTAATATATTCTCCTCATTTTCAAAAAGGTTTGCAACTTGTACTAATCCAAACTCATTATGACTATCTGAACTTGTTGCTGCTAAAGTAATTAAGACACTTACATCTCCCGCATCTTCTCCAAAAAAAACAGGCTCTTTCAAAGTAACTAAGCTAAAGCTATCTTTTATAACACCTGATTCAGGCCTTGCATGAGGCATTGCAACTTCTGGCATAATAACGTAATATGGTCCATATTCCATTGTCTTTTTTATGATATCATCATAATATCTCTCTTCAATAGCTCCTGATTTAACAAGTAAATCAGTAGATATTTTAATAGCTTCTTCCCACGAAGTAGCTATCTGATCTATAGCTATTGAGTTATTTTCTATTAAAGAATTTTTTAAATTCATAACCCTTCTCTCCTTTCCCCTTTTAGCAAACAGGAGCAGAATATCTGCTCCCATTTTATATATTTATTTTAAAATTTCCAGTATTCTTGCTTCCATCTCTTTTACATCTAATATATTTTTCAAAGCAATAACTTTTGTTTTGGTATTTGTATTTAATTGAGATGCTAAATGCGTTGAAGCAATAACTATATCGTACATAGATATTCCTGCTTTAGCTTGCCCTATACTACAGTTCTCACAAGTGTTTTGTATTTTATGTTTATCTAATATTCCTTTAGCTTTTAACTTCATCATCATGCTTGTTCCCATTCCGTTTCCACAAACTGCCAATAACTTTACCATGATTTTACCTCCAATTTTAATAGTTAACTTCTACAATTTCATCGTTTGATACTTCTACTTCATTATTAAAATAATGTTCGTGATTATTAATTTTTCTATATTGAATTATAGGAATTACTAACATTCCGACAATACACAAGAAATAACCTATTAGTCCAAAGTTATTTAAAATAAATCCTTGTCCAACCCAAAGTGTACTTTGATCTATATTTCCATGCCATCCTCCAAAACCTTGAAGTTTAAATAACGCTACTGCCACTGCTCCGAGAACAACTTGAAGTATTCCTGATACAAAAGGTAAAATCATTGCTGCTTTAACTCCACCTCTTTTTTCTGCAAATATTGCTATTGTAGCATTATCAAAGAATACAGGTACAAATCCTGTTATTATTAAAATTGGCGATTTAAATATTAGTAAGCCCGCTATTGCAATAAATTGTCCAATAGCTCCAAATATAAATCCAAATAACACTGCATTTGGAGATCCAAATCCGTATGCTGCTGCACAATCTACTGCTGGCATAACTCCTGGTAAAATTCTATTTGATATACCTTGGAAAGATTCAGTTAACTCACTTACGAACATTCTTACTCCTGTCATTAAAATAGCTAGGTAAACTGAGAAATATAATGATTTTGATACTATATACGTTACAAAGTTTAAACTTGCTCCGAAATTCTTTGCATCTGCTACTCTCATATAATTTTCACCTAAGATTCCTAGGATTGTTCCAAAGAAAATAATCATAAGGGTTCCTGTTGCAACGATATTATCATGAAATATTGATAACCATTCAGGTAATTTTAAGTCATCTAACTTTTTACTAGCATCTCCAATTTTTGGAGCAATTTTATCTGTCGCCCAAATTGCAAACATCTGTTGATGCCCTATTACGAATCCCGCTCCATCCGTTAATCTTTGAGTGGCTCCCACTGTTAAGTTTGTTGCAACTGCCCAGTAAGTTCCAACGAAAAGACCTATCATTATTGCCCCTGTTGCATTTCTATATTGAGGAAAAGCATAGAATATTATCCATGTTGCAGTTGTTGCTTGCTGAACCATTATGTGTCCTGTTATAAACAACGTTCTTATCTTAGTATATTTTCTAAATAATACTAAGATAATATTTAACGTAAATCCAATTAACAATGCTATCATCGTCCAAGATGTTGTAAGTCCCACTGATTCTAAAGCACTATTAACTGCATTCAAACCAAAATATGGATCTATTACTGCTGCATTTAATCCAAATCTATCGTTTAATCCTGCTAAAATTGGTCTAAATGTCGATACAAGTCCTCCAGCTCCAACATTTAATATCATATAACCTACAGTTGCTTTTATAAATCCTGAAAAAGCTTGATATAATGGTTTTTTTAATAAAAGATAACCTATGAAAACTAAAATACCTACAAAGAATTCTGGTTTTGTTAATATATTATTTACGAAAAATTCAAAAACAGACAACACTCCCATACTTTTCCTCCTTTATACTCTACATACATTTATTTTCTATTAAAGCATTGATTTAAATGGTAAATCAGGTTCTATTGCAAAAGCATCGTGGAATCCTCTATCATACATGTACTCTAATCTATCTTTATCAAGTGGCCATACAAATTTCCCACCAACTTCCCATAAAAATGGTTTAAACTTGTACTGTAATCTATCCTTTCTCATATTCCATAGGTATAAAATCTCTTTTGGATCGGCTTTAAAATTTGTCCAAATATCATGATGGATTGGAATTACAACTTCTGTATTTAAACACTCAGCCATTCTTAACATATCCACAGATGTCATCTTGTCAGTCATTCCTCTAGGATTTTCACCATAAGAACCTAAAGCAACATCTATTTTATAGTCATTTCCATGTTTCGCATAATAGTTAGAGTAATGAGAATCTCCACTATGATATATATTTCCTGCTGGAGTTTTTATTAAATAGTTTACAGCTAGTTTATCCATATCCTGAGGCATTTTATCTTTTAAAATTACCCCTTCTGGAGCTGTCACTAACTCTGTTCTATCAAAAGAATCTAGAGCAACAATCTCTGTATCTTTTATTTTTACTATATCTCCTGGCTTTACTACAATACATCTATCTTCTGGTACTCCCCAACTTATCCATAAATCAACACATGCTTGAGGTCCTATAAAGGGAACTGATGAATCACAATTTTGAATAACTGCTGCTGCTACATTTTCATCTATATGATCTCCATGATCATGAGTTGATAAAATTGCATCTACTTCCTTTATTCCAAATGGATCAATTACACAAGGTACATTTCTTAAATTTGGCTGCAATGCTTGACATCCTATCATTCTTTGGTGCTGATGCTGATGTTTCATCAATGGATTTTTACCTGATTTTTTTCCTGTTTTTACCCATAAATCTATACACAAATTTGCATTTCCCTCTGTTTTAATCCAAATTCCAGTACATCCAAGCCACCACATTGCTACTGTTCCAGGTGCAACTTTCTCATTTTCAATCTCCTCATTTAACCATGTTCCCCACTCTGGGAATGTGCTCAATATCCAAGATTCTCTAGTTATTTTACTAATTTTTGACATACTCTCTACCTCCAGATTATTGTGTTTATCTTTATGATAGAAGTATATTTTATTTTTTAGCTATAAAAAAGAACCTATTTTATTCAAAATTTTTTTACAAATTTTTCCATATTAAATTCTGGCTTTTCAATCTCTTCAACAATCTCTAAAAACCCATCTAAATGTTCCTTATTATCCTTAGAACTAAAAGCAATTATAGTTTTTACAGGTATATTTTCAGGAAACAAAACACTATTTTTTAGAGTAACTATAGCAAAAGCTGTTTTATTTACATTACTGTCAGTTTTTGCATGAGGAAATGCAATATTCTTCCCCATAACCATATAACTTCCATAATTTTTTATACACTGTATCATATCCTCAACATAACTTTCATCTACACAACCATTGTTTAATAAAAGAGTTCCTGCTTTTCTCACCGCTTCTTCCCAATCTTTAGCAATCTCTCCTAAAGAAATTTGCTTTTTATTTAACATATCAAAAATTGTAATTTTTTTCGGCGAAATATCATCTACTAAATTTGAACTTAAAATATTTTTTAGAGATTCAATCATATTTTCTTTATCATTTATTGTACAATTTTTTTCTATTTCGTTTAAAAATTCTGATAAAAGGTATTTTTTATTGCGTTTTTGAAATCCACTTTTTTTTAAAACATCTATATTTTCAGTGGATAATATAGGCTTTACTTTTACTACTGGAATTAATAAATTTAATAATTCTAAATCCACAGTGGTTACAATTATATCCACTTCATTTTTATTTAAACTTGTTGCTAGCATATGTTTTGGTATTATATCTATTATATCTATCGAAAATAACTCTTTTAGTTGTTGTGCCAAAAGTTTTGAAGTTCCATATCCCATTCCACACACTAATAAAACTTTTTTCTTATTTTTTATAGTAACTCTATTTCTATCCATAGAAGCCTTAAAATGAATTGTTATAAAAGCAACTTCATCATCTGAAAACTCTTTCTCTATATATATTTCAAGCTCACTTATAATCTCTTTTGTTATTTTAAAAAGGTTTGGATAACTCTCTACAACCTCTAAATAAATAGAATTTTCCAATTGAATACCATTTTGTATTCTATAAACAGTTGGTTTTAAATGATTTAATAATCCATCTAAAAGAATATCATCTTTCGATATATCTACATCTATTCTCTTATTAAAATTTTGTATAAGTTTTTTGATCAAAACTTCCATTTCTACCCAGTTTTCGTAATAAGAATATTTATGATTATATGTATGACTTCCTAGAAAAAAATCAGTTATTTTTAAATATTCTATTTTAGATAACTCGATATCATAGCTTGATTCAATTAGTGCACTAGCTTTTTTTATAGCTTTATACTCATCAGTTTCTTCTAAAAAATTTTCATTTTTTATCTTTTTCATATTATTACCATTTTTTACCGTTGCAATTGTTATTTTTAAATATTTTTTTATTATTTCAAAAGCTTCATCAGATACTATTCTATTCATTAATTTTTGACAATAATTCATAAATGCTATAATACCATCTTCTTCTATAGATATCTCATTTTCTATAATCTCTTTAAATAAATAATTTTTAGAATTTTTTAAGATTGCAAAAAAATTTAATGTACATAATCTTATACTCTCTTCTTCTCCAATTAATATCAAACCTTTTTTTGGAGAAATCTCTAACTTCAAATTATAGTTATCTAATAAATCTTTTATATTTTTTAAATATAGCTTTAACGTATTTCTACTTATGTCTAATTTTTCTGATAATTTTCCTTGATTTATAGATCTTTTAAATAAAATTTGTAAAAAAATGTATATTTCCCTCTCCTCAGAAGATAAAAATTTTATATTATAATTTTCTTTTAGTATTTCTTTTACGACTTGTATATCCTTTACTTTTACAGTTCCTTTTGTTAGTTCTATATTTGATATATTTTCTAATTTATAATTAACATTTAAATACTCCTCTATTTTTTCAATTTCATACCTTACTGTTCTTTCTCCCATTTCTAACTCACTTGAAAGGTCTTTTATACTTTTTTCGCCGTTATTTTCCATTATATTTTGTAATAAAACAATCCCTTTTCCACTAATCATATACAAACCTCCAAGTTTTTTTAATTTTTTTCCAATTATAACATATAAATTTTTAAATAAACAAAAAATAAAAAATCCAAGAAAATTAAAAAACACTCTTCTTGGATTTTTTATTTATTTTTTCTCACTTTCTAAAGAAGCTATCATCAACTCTATTAACTCTTCTAATGTTTTCCCTTTTGTTTTTTCTTTTAATTTTTGTTCTTTTTCACTTTTTAACATAACGCCTCCTTTTATATCACTCTTTTTTATCATATTACTCTATTATTTAGTAATTTTATAAAAAATTACATGAAATATTTATATATAGTTATGTAATCATAAAAAACTTACATAAAATAAAAATGAGTTAATATTTTTAGAAAAGCTATTATTATTAAAAAAATTATTTAGCTGCCTTTTCAAGCATAATATCTAATATTACTTTATCTGTAGTTTGCATCCCTAGTTTTGATACTTTGCCTAAATTTTTTATAGTGTCTTCTGGAGTAGATGCACATATCCCATTACTTGAAGGAATAACTACATCCGAATAAGCTAGATATGCACTCATCACTGCTGCATTACTTGCTGTTGCAAGTTTTAATGCACACCCTATTTTACCACCATCACATATCATTCCTGTCAAATTTGCAATCATATTAATAATTGTTTTTCCCATTTGATTTGTAGTTCCATCCATAAGATAAACCATTGCACTTGAAGCACTTGTTGCTGCTGCAACACCGCACCCACATGTTGCAGAAAGTTTTCCTGAAAATTGCTTAATATAAACATTTAAAGTATGAGCTATAGCTAAAGCTTTTAAAAGTTTAATTTTTTCAGATTCCACATACTTTGCAAATTCAACTACAGGTATTATTGTTGTTAATCCATGATTCCCACTTCCAGCACTACTCATAGCAGAGTACGGACATCCTGACATTCTACTTTCCGATGCACTGGCTACCTTAATCATTATTCTACTAAAAAGTGTATCTCCTAAAATATCATTTTTTGTAAGTTTTTCTAAACTGTGAGCTATTCCAAGGCCATCTTTATTATGTTTTGATAAGCCAAAATCTGCTAAAGCACTATTCATTAATACTCCATCATACATAAATAAAAGCTCATCTTCTGTACAGCTATCGATTAAATCAACTATTTCTTCTATCCTTAAGTTTGATAATTTCTTATGTAATTTATTTTCTAAAACAGTTAATTCCTTTTGCTCATTTAGTAAAACACCGTTTTTTTCTATTAAAAAAATATTATCATGAGAATTTTTAATTATACATCTTCCAGTTCCTTCAGTTGTTTTAATAAATGTTTCAATATAAAGAACCTCTTTTGATCTATCAATAGTGACATTAACTAATTTTTTTTTGATTAACTTTATTGCTTTTTTACTAATTTCATCTGTTATTTTATTAAAAAGCTGAAGTTTATCTTTTGGATTTGAAAGTAAAGCCCCTAAAGCAGCTGCATAATTTAATCCAACATGTTTAAAGCCAGGTATTCCTACAGCCATTCCATTTTTATATATACTGGGGTTAACTATAACTTCAATTTTTTCAATAATCCCACCTAATATTTCTGTGGCTGTAGCAGCAGACAAAGCCACTGCTACTGGTTCAGTACAACCTAAAGCTGGTATAACCTCTTGATGTAAAAGTTCTAGTAATTCAATTTTATCCATTAGCTCTCTAACTCCTATAAAACATCATCTAAATTTAAAGTAACTTTTTCATCCTTTAAAAAACAAGGAATTCCAAGTCCACCTTTATTTTTTACTTCTTCATATATAGGATTAGTTTCTCTAATATTCAGATACTCTTTTAAAGCTGGAAAACTTGAAGATATATCTTTAAAATCAAAATCTACATTATTTTCTTTAAGTTTACATAAAGCGTAAATTGTATCTGGACATAAATGACTACCTATAACTATTATTTTCATAAAACTCTCCTTTTATACTTTATTTTTATATTTTAAATTGTTAAAACTTCCTCTTTGTTTTCTTCTATCCACTTTTCTCCCTCTACAACTCTAGAAACCATCATAGAAGCAATTGTATCTCCAGCAGCATTTAAACAAGTTGCCATCGGATCAACTAAAAATCCTAGTGTAGCAACAATTGGAAATGCTTCAGGTGGAAATCCAAATAGACTCACTATTAACATTTCACCTACTAATCCCCCTCCTGGGGCTCCAGATAATACAAATGCGCTAAGTATTGATACAACTAATGCCATAAGATACGTATCTATTCCTGCAAATTCAAGATCAAATATTCCAAATAAAAAACTTATTTTTAAAATCGATGAGATTACTGATCCATCCATATGCATTGTTGCTCCCATAGGTAATACAATTTCATATACATCTTTTGGAACACCTATATTTTTACATGCCGCCATATTTGTTGGTAGTGTGGCAACTGAGCTTTGTGTAGCAAATGCTGTAAGAGCTGGTGTTAATATGTATTTTGACATTCTGCTTACTCCCTCTTTTCCTCCAGAAATATAAGCATAAAGTGGAAATGCTAATATGGCATATAAGATACAAGTTGGATAGTATATTAACATTGCTCTCCCGTAATCACCTAATAATTTAGGGCCAAACTCACCAATTAAACTTGCAAAATATGCTCCTAGACCAATTGGAGCTAACTTCATAATTAATTCAACAAGTTTCATAATAATATTATTCATATTATTTAATAGTTTTCCAACTGGACTTTCCTCTCCTCCACAAACAGATACACTAAATCCAAATCCAATAGAAGCAATAATAATTGGCAACATATTTTTACGACTAAATAATCCACTAAAATCATTAACTGTTAAAGAATTTACAATTAAATTAGCTGCACTACTAGGAGTCCCCATATTCCCCGAATTTAAAACAATTTTTGCTCCAACTGCAGGTGGAAAAATATTAACAACCACAAATATTAAAATAGCTGCTACTATACCAGTTCCTATAAAAATAACCATTAAGCTTCCTAAAATTTTCCCAAGTCTTTTCATATTTAGCATATTTCCAACTGCTGTTGAAATTGATATAAAAACCATTGGAACAACAATTGTAAACATTAAGTTCAGAAAAATATCCCCAATTGGCGAAAGAATCATAGCCTTTTCTCCTAAAACAACACCGACAATACTACCTACAATAATCCCCAATAAAAGTAAAATTGAACTTCCATAATTTCCCCAAAATTTTGATCTTTCCATTTTTTTACTACCTCCCTCAGTTTATAATTCGTCAACTGCTTTTTTTAACTGATTTAACGCTTGCTTCAAAATACTTTTTGGACATGCAACATTTAATCTCATAAATCCATTTAAGTTTTTATCAAATGCTGTTCCACTATTTAAACCAAGTTTTGCTTTTTCAATCATAAATTTTTCTAACTCTGTATTACTAAGATTTAAAGCTCTACAATCCAACCACATTAAGTATGTGGCATCAGGTGCATAGGTTTTAATTTCTGGAATATTCTCATTACAATACTCAACTACAAAATCAAAATTGTTACTAATATATGGTAACAGCTGATTTAACCACTCCTCGCCTTCGTTATAAGCTACCTCCATAGCAATAGAAGAAAAAGAATTATTACGATGAATATCTTTTGAAAACCACCATTTATCAAAATCATTTTTTAATTTATTATTTGGAAAAACAACAGTACAAGCTTGTAATCCTGCCAAATTAAATGTCTTTGTTGCTGAAAAACAAGTTACTACTGTTTTTTTTGCTAAATCACTAACTGTCGCTGTTGGAATAAATTTTTTGTCATGAAAAATCAAATCTGAATGTATTTCATCGCTTATTAGTAAGACATCATTTTCTGCACAAAGATTTACAATTTTTTCAATCTCCTCCTTCTTCCATACTATACCTAGTGGATTATGTGGATTACAAAATAAAAACATTGATACTTTTTTTATTTTAGCCTCAAAATCCTCCCAATCAACAGACCACTTACCATCTTTTTCTACAAGATGATTTGTTAATACATGATTACCTGAATTTTGAACAATTTCATAAAACTCTCCATAAACTGGTGGTTGAATTAAAATACTACTTCCACTTTTACACCAAATTTCAGCCATCACTGTCATGGCAGGAACTACTCCTACAGAGAATGAACATAAGGATTTATCAATCTCCCATCCATTTCTTCGCTTTTGCCAATCACACCCTGCTTCGAAATAACTATCTGGTCTTGAAACATAACCAAATATACCCTCTTCGGCTTTATTTTTTAAAGCATCTATAATTGGTTGAGCAGTTTTAAAGTCCATATCTGCTATCCAAAGTGGTATTAAATCATCTGTTCCAAATTTTTTTATTCGTTCATCATATTTTGCACATCTAGTATTTGCTCTAGAAATCACTTCATCAAAATTATATTTCATCTTCTAGTTTTCAACTCCTTTTGTAGTTTATGACCAGATGTTAACACAAAATAATATAGTTGTAAAATTGAATATATCGATATATAATATAGAAAAAAATTGTATTTTAGAACACTAATTACAATTATATGGAGTTAATATGAATAATACTGATGTAATAGCTTTTTCAGAAGTTGTTAAACAAGGAAGTTTTTCTAAAGCTGCAGAAAAACTTTTTATTACCCAATCTGCTTTAAGCTCAAAAATTAAAAATTTAGAAGAAGAACTTGATTGCAAACTTTTTTATAGAAGAAAGGGTGTACGGTATGTTGAACTTACAAAAGCTGGAAAAGATTTTTTAAATTTAATTGATCGTTGGAATAAACTTTGGTTTGAAATGTCTAATATTAAATCCACAGTATCTGATATTTCTTTTGTAGTTTCTGCATTAAATAGTATTAGCACCTCTCTTCTTCCTCAAGTTTTTTTAAATTTTTTAGAAAAAAACGATAAAGTTTTTTTAAAAACAGAGGATTTATCTAGTTACGCTTCCTACGATGCCATTGAAAATAGAACTGTCGACTTTGCTATTGTAGTTGATCAACGATATTCTTTAAACGTTTCTTGTAATCCATTATTTTCAGAAAAAATGGTAATAATATCTGGAAATAACTCTAGTTTTTCTGATAAAATTGATATATCTGAATTAAATCCTTCTAAATTTATCTACTGTCCTTGGTTTTTAGAATTTGAACAATGGTGCCAAGTTTGTTTTGGAAAAAGTTTTAAACCTTATATTCAAATTCAAATAGTGCATCAAATAGATTTTATACTAACAAATAAAGATTGTTGGTGTATTGTTCCAAATACCGTTGCACAAATGCTTGCAAAAAAATCAAATATAAGAGTTCATGAAACAAATTTTAATATTCCTAAAAGAAAAATTTTTTATTTACACTCTATAGAAAATAGATATGAAAATCATATTATTACTGAATTAATTCACTATTTGAAACAGGAACTTATTGAATTGGAAAAAAATGGAGTTTTAGAATGTAATTTTTAATATTCTAATAAAACTGAAAGCTGATTTAAAATAAAGTTTTCAACTTATTAAATCAGCTTTTATATTTAATTATTTTTTATTCTCCAGTTTCTTTTAAATAAAAACTATATGCTTCTTCATCTGTATATCCCTTATGAACTATTAATGAAACTGCTTTCGCCATTATATCAGGATAATTACTTTGAAATATATTTCTACCCATATCCACACCCTTAGCTCCAGCCTTTATACTTTTATAAGCTAGTGTTAATGCTTCATTTTCAGGTAATTTTTTACCCCCTGCTATTACTATTGGAACTGGACATGCAGCTACAATCTCCTCTAACTCTTCACAATAATATGTTTTTATTATGTTTGCACCTAATTCAGCTATCATTCTAGTTGCTAATTTAAAATATTTAGGTGTTCTTTCCATATTTTTTCCAACTGCAACAACTCCCATTACTGGAATATCATATTTCAAACCACTGTTCACCACTTTAGATAAATTATCTAAACTTTCCTTTTGACCCTCTGATCCAATAAAAACTTGAACCGCTAAACAATCTGCATCCATTCTTATAGAATCCTCTATATCTACAGCAACTACTTCTCTACTTAAATCCTCATCTAACATCGATGATCCAGATGTTACTCTTAAAACTACAGCTTTTTTATTTGCAGGTAAAACACATGTTCTTAGAGCTCCTCTTGTTGCCATTAACGCATCTACATAGTTTACTACTTTTGGAACAATTAAGTCCAATCGTTCAAGACCAGAAACTGATCCCATGAAATATCCATGGTCAAAAGCAAACATAACAGTATTTCCACTTTCAGAATTAAAAATATTTGAAAGTCTTTTTTTCATTCCCCACCCTAAATTTTCTGCACCTTTAACATAAAACCCATTTTGATTTTTAAATGGAACATCTAAGAAATAATCTTTTGCTACTTTCATTCCGTTTGTATCAGCCACTTTTTTTCCTCCTATTATTTATTAAAAATTATAATTGTCTATATTATCTTTAGTAAAAATTGTTCTTTCTGGTAATAAAACAACTCCTGAGTTTTCACCAGTTGGAGCATTTGGATCTAAAACTGTATTTGGATAAACTTCTACTACTCCTATCGTAGGTATATCTATCTTATCTCCAACCTTAAATGTATTCCCAGCTGCTAAATATGCTGCTAAATATGACGCCATTGCTCCTTGAATTTTTACATCCCATAACCCAAATACAGGAACTGTTCCATTTTTTACAAAGCCCTTCATTGCTGATGGTGTTGCATAACCAGTAACTATAACTTTACCTTTTAATCCTTTATTTTCTACTGCTTGTGCTTGTCCTGGTAAAGCTGTTGAGTCATTACATATAATAACATCAATATCTGGATGTGCCTCCAATATACCTTGTCCTACTTCCACAGCCTTAGCTGCATCTTGATTGCTATAGTAATTATTTGGAGCTACATTTATCCAATTTGGATATTTTTCTTTTATATACTTTTCTCCCTCAACTTGCCATGAATTTTGATCTGTTACTGTAGGAGAAGAATAATGCCAAGCATATTTTATCGGTTTATCTTTTGGATTTTCAATTTGCATTACTGCCATTTCAACTAACATCTCTCCCAATTGTCTTGGTGTTCCTTGAGAAACCATAAGAGATCTATATGTATTATCCACATCTGAATCCCAAGTAACTACTTTTACTCCATTTTCTCTGGCATTATCAATAGCTTTATTTAATCCATTATTTGATAACGCTGATAGTGCTATGGCATCATACCCTTGGGCAACAGCATTATTTATTATTTGAACCTGATTTGCAACAGAAGCTTCTGGATTTCCATCATACTTTACTTTATAGCCTAACTTTTTAGCTAACTCTTGAGCCCCTTCATTTCCTGACTCAAAAAACATATTTCCTGATAACTTAGGTATAAATACAACTTGTGTCCCTTTAACTGGTTTTATCTCTGCCAAACTAATCACTGATGAAAATAAAAATATCCCTATTGAAGATAATAATATTTTTTTTCTCATAATTCTCCTCCCTAATTCTTATTTTTAATTTTTCTTAATGCTACTACTCCTATCAACAAAATACCAACTGGTATATTTAAATATTGAGTTGATACATCTACCATTGATAATCCAAACTTCAAAAACCCAATTATAAATCCAGCTAAAATTGTTCCAAGAACTCCTCCTTTCCCTCCAGTTGTTAATGTCCCTCCTAATACTACGGTTGTTATAATCGGTAATGTCAATTCATTTCCTGCATCTGGTCTCGCCGATCCTAAATAACTAGTTAAAAGAATTCCTGCTAAAGCTGCTCCAAACCCAGATACTATATAAGTACTCGCTATTATTGCTTTAGGATTTAAACCTGAATATCTCATAGCATTAGGAGATACTCCTGCTAAATAAACTTGTCTTCCATAAGATGTTTTACTCAATACTATATACAGTATTGAAACTATTGCTAAAATTATTAAAAATAAAACTGGCAATCCCAATATTTTCGTATGGGTAAAGTCTACAAAAGCCTCTGGAAAACCAGCTATTCCCTCAAAAGAACTAGAAACTCCTATTTTCGATATATTAATAGCCAACCCTGAAAAAAGAAAACTTCCTCCAAGAGTAACAATCATCGGTTGAACTCCTATATAAGCTATAATTATTCCACTAAATAATCCACATAATGCACCAAGTAAAAGAACTAAAATTATTGCTACCACTATATTTAAATTATAATTTTTCCACAGTATACCTAAAGCTATTGATGATAATCCCATTATAGCTCCAGATTGTATATCTATTCCTCCAGTTAAAAAAACAAATGTTAAAAATAAAGCTACAATAATTATAAAAGAGTAATCATTTATACTTCCTAAAAATATATTTGGCCTTAATATTCTAGAGTTTAAATTTCCAAATATAACTATCTCAGTTATCAATAAAAGACTAAGAAAGACTTCCCAATGTGAAAAAATTTTTTTCATCTTATCCATTTACAGTTTCTCCTTTCACTCTATTATTAAGACGTACCTTTCTATTTTTACTTATAGAATATTTCTGTAATAATGTATCACTCACCACTATAACCACCAAAAGTGCTCCAGTTATTGTATTATTTAAATCTGATGAAAATCCCATAAATACCAACACTTTACTCAAAGAAGCCATTATTATTACTCCTAAAGAAGAACCTATTATACTCCCTACCCCACCAGTTAAACTAATCCCACCTAAAACGCATCCAGCTATTATCGTCATTTCATAACCATTTCCAGATATGGGAGCTATAAATCCCGTCCTTGATGCAAACATTAAAGCTGCTATTCCTGAAAAAAGACCTGAATAAACAAAAGCTAATCTCTTCGTCTTTTTTACAGGTATTCCTACTAAGTTTGCTCCATTTGGATTATCACCTACAGCTTTAAAATATCCTCCCTGAGGTGTTTTACTTAAATAAAAATGCATTATAATAACTAGCACGAAACTCATTAGAAAAAATTCATTTATTCCAATTATATTTTTCTGAGATAGTTCTTTAAAACTTGTCGGCAAATTCTCAACCCATCTCCCCTTTGTTATTACAAAAATGGCACCCCTAACAATTCCCAACATCCCTAAAGTCATAATTATTGAACTCACTTCAAAGTCTACAATTCCAATCCCATTGATCAATCCTATAAAACCACCTATTAAAATTACAACTAATAACACAACGAATATATTATATCCATCTCTTATCATAATTCCTGAAACAGTTGCACATAATCCTAATGTTGATCCAATAGATACATCAATCTCTCCAGTCATAATTACAAAAGATATTCCAATTGATAAAATAATATATAAAGAACTTCCATATAATGTACTTGCTATATTTTGATAACTAAAAAATGTTGGATTTATAATTCCTACTATTACAAATAAAACCATAAGCATATATAAAGGTGTTATTTCTCTGGATTTTAAAATAGTTTTTAATCTTTCCATAAGGACTCCTTTTAATTATTTATATTCCATAAGATGCTTTCATTAAATTGTCTAGACATATTTCATCTTTTAAAAACTTTTTTTCTATTTTTCCTTGATTCATAACTATAGCCTTATCTGCTAATTCTACAATTTCATCCAAATCTGAGGAAATCAATATTATTCCTACTCCTTCTTCCTTTAATTTTTTTATAATATTATAAACATCTATCCTAGCTCCTGCATCAATTCCTCTTGTTGGCTCATCTAATATCAATATTTTAGGGCTTGTTGACAACGCTCTACCTATAATTACTTTCTGTTGATTTCCACCAGAGAGTTCTCCTATCTCTTGAGCTAAACTAGTTATTTTAGTGTTGAAATCATTTATATATTTTGAGGCCACTTGCTTTTCAATCTTTTTATTTATAAAAACCTTGGATATTTCTCTTAAAATACTTGAAGTTGTATTAATTGAAATTGGAATTATTTTAAAGATTCCATTTAAATATCTATCTTCAGGAACATAATTGATTCCCATCTTTATTATTTCTTTGGGAGTTTTTCCAGTTATATTTTTTCCCTCTAAATATATATAACCCTCCAATACTTTATCCATTCCAAATAGCGTTGTAGCAAATTCAGTTCTTCCCGCTCCTATAACTCCTGCTATCCCTAAAATTTCACCAGAATAAGCTGAAAAATTTAAGTTACTAAACCCATAACCTGAATAGTTTTTAACTTCTAAGATTTTATTTTTTTCTAACTCTATAATTTTATCTTTTTCCAATGCACCAAATTTCAATTCTTCATCACTTTTATCTTTTTTATTATTTAACAGAGCATTTACCAACATCTCCTTTGTAAAGTCATCTGTTTTCCCATTCAGAGTTATTTTCCCATCACACATAACTACAACTTTATTTGTTATTTGAAATACTTCACTTAATCTGTGAGTTATATAAAAAATTCCAACTCCATCTTTTTTTAAGTCTTTTATCATTTCAAATAATAGTTTCGTTTCTTTAAATGTCAATGTTGAAGTTGGCTCATCTAATATCAGTATTTTAGATTTTCTTAAAAGTCCTCTCAAAATCTCTACTATTTGTTGCTCAGCTATAGACAATGTATATGCTTTTCTTTTTAAATCAACTTTCCAGTCAAATTTTTTAGTTAATATATTTACCTCTTCCAGAAGAGCATTTTTGTCACCCACTATTCCTATTATTATATTTTCAAGTATAGACATATTTTGAAAAAGCATAGGTTCTTGAGGCACTAAATATATTCCGTTTAAAATTGCTAGAGAAGGTGTCGATAGATTTACTAATTTTCCATTAATACATATTTCCCCTTGATCTGCACCATAAATCCCCATTAAAATCTTCATTAAAGTACTTTTCCCAGCTCCATTCCCACCAATTATTGATATAACATCTCCGTTATAAATCTCTAAATCAATTCCTTTTAAAACTTTATTTTCACCAAAAGATTTATGGACTTCTTTTATAGAGAGCATTGGAATATTTTCTTTTGAGGATAACATTTAAAAACCTCCTTTTCTCATTTTTCAAACATTTGTTTCATATCTTTTTATTTGTTAATCGAGTTTAGCTCAAGATTTTTTATTTGTCAAATTTTTTTCTATATTTTTTTATATTTTATGTACTATTGACTTTATAAAAATCAAGTGGTATTATCTTATCAACAAACAAATGTTTTTATAAAAAACAATTGTAAGGAGGTAACATGAATTCTTATGAACAAAATTTAATTTTTAAGATAGCTTGGGCTTATTTCATGGAAAATAAAACACAACAAGAAATATCTGAAATGTACAATATATCTAGAGCTAAAATAATGAAACTTCTTTCTGAAGCTAAAGAGCTCAAAATAATTCAATTTAAAATTAGTTCTGATGCTTCAAACTTCATATCATTGGAACAAAAACTAAAAACAAAATATTCGTTAAAAGATGTATTTATAACTCCATCTAATACAAATGATCTAAATGAGAGTATAGCCAAATCTGCCGCAATGTTTATTCAAGAAAATCTTTGCGAAAATGATTTTTTAAATATTGGTTTCGGAGACACTGTTTCTAAGATCATTAACAACATCTCTTTTGACAATACCTCTTCAACATCATTAATATCATTAACAGGTGGAGTTAATTATTATTTATCATCATTAGAAACATTCAATAGAAAAAAACCTAATCTTCACATTCTCCCTTGTCCTTTTTCAGTTTCTAGTGAAGATTTAGCTAAACAACTCTATAAAGAAAACTCTATTAACGAAATCCTTAAGATGTCACAATTTGCAAAAATGACAGTTATTGGAATTGGAGCAATTTCAAAATACGATACAATTGTTAAGGATCAAAAACTAACACCTAACGAAATAATATTTTTAAAGAATAAAGGGGTTGTTGCAGATATTCTAGGTTATTTTATAGATTCTAATGGAAACGAAGTTGAAGATAGTTTTTCCAAAAAAATTATAAGTACACACTTTAACTATTTAAAAAATTTACAAAACGTTATTGCTGTTGCTGGAGGTGAACATAAATACGAGGCTATTAAAGCTGCATTAAATACAAATATTATAAATATTCTTTTTACTGATGAGAACACTGCAATCTATTTAGCTAAAGACTAAAATTTTAAGAGGTGGGTATATGGGTAAATATCTAATGACAATCGATGCAGGTACTGGAAGTGTTAGAGCAGTTATTTTCAATTTAAAAGGAGAAGAGATCTCCTGTATTTCTAGAGAATGGGAACATAAAGAAGATCCTAAATATAGGGGGTCTATGAATTTTGATATAGAATTTAATTGGAATCTTACATGTAAATGTATAAACGAAGCTATTTCTAAGGCTAAAATTAACTCAAATGAAATCATTGCAATTACAACTACTTCAATGAGAGAAGCTATTGTTTTATATGATAAAAATTTAAAAGAGATTTGGGCTTGTGCTAATGTTGATTCAAGAGCAGTGGATGAAGTTAAGCTATTAAAAGAGTTTGACTCTCATTCTGAAAAAGAAATCTATAACTTAACTGGACAAACTTTCGCATTGGGTAGTATTCCACGACTGCTTTGGATAAAGAAAAACCTTCCTGAAGTTTATAATAACACCCATAGAGTTTCTATGTTAAACGATTGGATTATTTTTAAAATTTCAAATAAAATAAATAGTGAGCCTAGTAACTCGTGTACAACTGGTATTTTTAATATAAAATCAAATGACTGGGATAAAGATATATCTAAAAAATTTCAATTAAAAACCGATATTTTTCCAGAAACTTTAACAAGTGGTCATTTAGTTGGATATGTAACATCTGAAGCCTCAAAAATAACTGGACTATATGAGAATACCCCGATTTTCGTTGGTGGAGGTGATGCTCAATTAGGATCTATTGGAATTGGTTTGATCAATCCCAACGAAGCCGGTATCTTTGGTGGTAGTTTTTGGCAATATGAATTTAATACATCATCACCTTTGGTTGACAAAAATTATAGGGTTCGTGTTAACTCACATGCTTTAAATAATTTATGGCAATATGAAGCTATCGCTTTTTTTCCTGGATTAATTATGAGATGGTTTAGAGATGGGTTTTGCCAGTCTGAAAAAGAGGAGAGCATAAAAACAGGTGAGGATGCCTATAGTATTATGTCAAAGAAAGCAGCTAATATTCCCCCTGGAAGCCATGGAGTTATCTGTACTTTTTCAAATGTTATGAATTTTATAGACTGGAGGCATGCTTCTCCTACGTTTACAAATTTTTCTTTTGATAGTAATAAATTTAATAAGTATACTTTTTTTAGGGCTATTATGGAAAACTCTTGTTATGTTACTAAGGGGCATGTTGATCTAATAAAAGATCTAACAGGAGCTACTCCTTCTGAGATTACTTTTGCTTCAGGAGCTTCTAAAAGTCCTCTATGGTGTCAAATTCTTGCAGATGTTTTAAATATAAAAATAAAAGTTCCTAAAATAAAAGAGGCTACTGCTTTAGGTGGTGCAATTTTGTCTAGTGTTGCTGTAGGTGAATACTCATCAATCCAGGAAGCATGTAGTAATATGATTCAATTTGAAAAAGTTTATACTCCTAATGAAAATAACCATCTGATTTACAAAGATATTTACAACAATTGGTTGAATGTTTACTCAGAACAATTGGAAATAGCTAATAAAAATTTGGTTAACCATATGTGGTTAGCTCCAGGATTATAAAAGGAGGTTATTAAATATGTATATAATAGATGAGAGTAATTTAGAATATCGTTTTGGCGATTTAGGTCCCAAGTACTTAATGAAAGGGCCTAGAATGAACTATGCAATTGTTCAGTTCCCACCTAATACAGACTTTCAAGCTCATTATCATGAAATAATGGAAGAAAATTTTTATATTTTGGAAGGAAAAATTGATATTGTAGTGGATAATGTTCTACACACTTTAACAAAAGGACAATTTATACACATAGAACCCTCTGAAATTCACTATGTAAAAAACCCTTATGAGGAAACAGCTAAAATGGTTTCTACTCTGGCACCTTTTGTTATAAAAGATAAAATTGATGTTGATAATCCAAAGTGATTTGAAAAAAGAGAAAGCTATAAATAAGTTTTCTCTTTTTTATTTATTTTTTACAACTGCCAAAACTTTTAAACAGGAGGTTTTTTATGAAAATTTTAGTTTTAAATGGAAGTCCTAGATTAGATGGCAATACTAAAACAGCATTAAATACTATTGTTGCTGGAATTAATAAAAACTACACAAATTCTTTAGTCGAAATTTATGATGTTACAGAACATAAGTTAAGTGGATGTATCAATTGTGATGGTTGTAAATCTAACCATGGTAATTGTGTTCTTCCTGATGAAAGTGCTGATGTAATTAATAAAATTTATAATGCTGATACTATTATATTTGGTTCTCCTGTTTATTGGTGGGGAGTATCAGCTCAACTTAAAATGGTTGTTGATAAAATGTACTCAAAAAGTGAGCAATTCCAAGAACAAAAAAAGAAAATAGGATTAGTTACCGTTGGAGCGGACGAACTTAAAGGTCCTCAATATAGAATAATTTCTGAGCAAATGGAATGTATATGTGAATACCTTGGTTGGGAACTTGTATTTTCTCATCCTATATCAGCATATGAAAAAACTGATGTTTTAAACAATAGTGACGAATTAAGAAAGTTAGGTGAATTATGGAAAAAGATAAGCTAAAGAAGATTTGCATTATCACAGGAGGAGCTGGTGGTATCGGTTATCATCTTTCTGAAGGATTTAATAATAAAGGTTATAAAGTAATTGTTTTAGATATAAAAAAACAAGAAGAGCTCTCAGAAGACATTGACTTTATTAAAGTGGATTTAAGATTAGAAACTGAAATTAAATATGCTTTTTCTAAAATTACAGAAAAATATGGAGCAGCCCATATACTTATAAATAATGGAGCTATTTCAAATTTTAATAAAAACATTGAAGATATTTCGATTAAAGAGTTTGATGATGTTATAAATGTTAATCTTCGTGGAAGTTTTATTTGTTGTAAAGAATTTATAGAAGTGAACAAAGGACAAATCTATGGTCGAATAATAAATATAGCATCTACTCGTTGGAATCAAAATGAAGCTAATTGGGAAGCTTACGGTGCTTCAAAAGGTGGATTAATTTCTATGACTAATACCCTTGCTATATCTCTTTCTAAAACACCAATCACTGTAAATGCTATAAGTCCCGGATGGATACAAGTAAATAATTATGGAAGTTTATCAGAAACGGATCATTCTCAACATCCATCAGGAAGAGTAGGAATTCCTAGAGATATTCTTAATGCTTGTTTATTTTTAGCTGATACTGAAAATGATTTTATTAATGCTGCAAATTTAGTCATTGATGGTGGTATGACTAAAAAAATGATTTATGAATAATAAATAATTTATAAATAAAAAAGTAGAGGGCAACCATCACAAATCCCTCTACTTCACTACTAAATCACCTTCGAATAACTTTAAAACTTTCAATCATTTTCTTAAAAAACTTTTTAAATCTCTTAATAGTAAAACAGTTTACTGACTTTAAATCTATTACCTCATATAATAGTTAGAAAAACAACTTCATGATTTGTTAAAATTAATCAAAATACTATTTTTCTTCATTTTTTAAAAATTAAAACATCTTTGAAACTGTGTGATGGCTATTTTTCTACTTTAAAACTTTTAAATTCTTTTCTACCTTCTAACTATTATTATAACTTTTAGACGTTTTTTTCTTAAATAAAAGTTTGAAAATTTTATTTTTTTTAAGTAATCGAAATTATTTATTATCTATTGTGCTTCTTTGAAAAAAGTTATATAATACTCTATAGTCTTAAAAATACTATATTGATAAAATATTCCTAGGAGAAAAATAAATGGAAACAATTATAAAAGATTTAAAAAATGAGTTATCTTATAAAACTAGATTAGAAGCTTTAGATAAAATTAAAGACTGCGATTTAAATGAGGATGAATATTTTCATATAAAAACTCTTGTAATTAAATTAGCGTTAACTGATAGAGTTTTTGCTGTGAAGCATGCTGCTTTTTTACTTTGTCAAAAAAATAAACTTAAAAAAAATAACGAACCTATTAACTTAGGAAAAAAGAATACAGGATATTCATCTAATGATGTTAGAAAAATGTTTTTAAAAATTAAAAGACAAACAGGAATGGAAACTTTGGACTTAGATCTTTTTAAAGAATACTTCCAAACTATTGCTCCTCAAATGTATGATGTTATGTCTTCTGAACATATGTATTTTGATAACTGGATAAGAGGTATTTTTAAATACTTATCTAAATAACTATAAATTTAAAATACCCCTTACTATATTTAAGTAGGGGGTATTTTTATATATTTATTTTTAAGTCTAATTAATTTCAATTAATAAAAATTTACTATCTGTTTTAGCTTTTATTTCATATAAAACATTATAAGGAATCACTATAATTTGATCTTCTTTTAAAATTTCTTTTTGATTATTAATAGTGATATCTAACTCCCCATCTAAATTTAAAACAAGTAATTCACCTTCAGTTTTATTATGCTCAATCTCTTCATTTTCAGATATAGCAAACATTAATGATGTTAGATTCTCTAAATTTAAAATTCTTTTACTAACAACTCCACCTTTAAATCCAGTCACTATATCTTTCATTAAAAGTTCTTTTGAATACTCTAAATTTATAAACCCACCGTTATCTTCATGTTTTTTTACTATTATCAGTAACATTTTAGATTTTTCTAAAGCTTTTAAAGCATGAGGAATATTTGCAGGCATTAATATCATCTCACCTTTTTTTACTTTGTGACCTATTTTATTTATAGAGATTTCTAACTCTCCATCTAAAACATAAACTAAAGCATCTGCTGGAGCACTATGTTCACTTAACATCTCCTCTTTATCAAAAGCAAAAACAGCTGAATTTAAAGAATTTTTTAAAGCAATCATCATACTATTTATTGTTTTTTCACCATAAGGAACTAAATCCTTTAAATTTATAACTTTATTATAATCCATATTTCTTATTGCATTCATTTTATTTCACCTCAATTTTTTATTAAATAAAAATTAAAACTATCTAAAATGAATTTTACCTGAATCTGAAGATAAAATATGTATCATATGTTACTTTTTTATATAAATAATCTAATTGTATTTTTTACATAGCTCTTTTTCATTAGTAACTTTTAAAACCTAACCCAAAACAATAGAAAATTTTTACAAAATGTGCTATAATATATACTTATATTGAATTTATCGGACAATAAAACGAATAAATTTACATAACAAATCATTATATAATAAGGGGATTTTAAATGCAAAACATTTTACAACAACTTTTAACACCAATGAACATTTTTTTTGGACTTTTTATGCTAGGATTATTTATTTATTCATGTATAAAAATATTTCTAAAACCTAAAGAAAGTACAACTATACCAAACCTAATCGCTGCAATAGGAATAATTGGAACTTTCGCAGGTATTTTTATGGGACTTTTAGATTTTGATACAACTAAATTAGATGATAGTATACCAAAATTATTAGATGGAATGAAAACAGCCTTCGCAACATCTTTAATAGGATTGGTACTTTCGAATATTCTAAAGTGCATACAATCAGGAAATATAAAAAGAGAGGCAAAAAAATTAGGGAAAGATAACAGTGATGTTTCTTTAGAAAAAATAGCTTCACTTATGTTTGATATAAAAGAAACTATTGTAAATAGTAATTTAGAATTAGTTTCATCAATTAGAGATATAAAAGAGAATACAATTAAAGTATCAGAAGAAAATCAAGTTGCAATGAAGTCGCTAGTAGAAGAGCTAGTTGGAGATAAAGAAGAATCTCTTGTGGGACAAATGAAAAATTTAAGAGAAAGTCTTGTTAAAGCTCAAGATGAAGCGCAAAAAAGACTTAATTCTGGACTTGAAAAGATGGGAACTCAGCTTGATAATTTGGTTAAAACAAACAATGCTATTAGTAATGAAATTGAAAGAGGAAACAATGTTCTAATAGATGAGTTTAGAATATTTGCAAAAAATATGGCAGAAAATAATATGAAGGCTTTTACAGAAGCTATTCAAGAATGTATTAGAGATTTAAATAATCAACTTCAGGAACAATTTGGTGAAAACTTTAAACACCTAAATTTAGCTGTTGAAAAGTTATTAGAATGGCAAATTCATTACAAAGAAACAATTGAAAAGACAAATAGAAATCAAGAAGAAATATACACAGGAATGACGATGGCAAAAGATTTAGTAATTGAGATCAATAATAGAAGTCAATCGATTGTAGAGGTTGCAAATAAATTGGGAGATAAAATTATAACTTTTGATACACAACAACAAAACTTAAATAGTTCTATAGAAATTTTAAATAAAATATCTTACGAAGCTAAAGATTTAATTCCGAATATAGATGTTTACTTAAAAGAAATGAAAAACAGGACATTAGAAAGTACAAAAAATATCGAATCGTATATTACAGATGTTGATTCAAAATTATTAGAACATACAGTTTTAGCTACAAATAAAATCACTGACCATGTTGTAACTATTACAGAAAAAAGTATCGTTGAAGTTAATAAATCTTCACTTAATGTGTTGGATAAAATAAATACAGTTAATCAAGAGGCTATTAAAAATATTTCAAAACTTTCTGATTATTTTGAAGAGCAATCATCAGCTAGTATAAATCATATTAATAGTATTCAAGATTCTATGAAATTAACAGCTTCATCACTATTAGAAACTTTAACTAGAGTATCTTCTAATACTTCAAAAAATATAAATGAAAATAATACTCAAATTATTTCAGTTAGAAATGCAATTAATGAATTAACACAAGTCTCAACAGATAACATAAAGAAACAACAAAACGAAATAATAATTGCTTTAAAAGATTTAACAACTGGAGTTAAGGCAACGAGCGAGCTTAATATAAAAGCTATGGAAGATCAAATATCAAGTATTGAAAAAGCTGTAGTTAAATTTGAAAACGAAGGCTTTACTTTGACAAAAAAGATATCAGATAATATTCAAATTATGGTAGAAAATAATAATACAAATCTTCAAACAAGTGTTAACAACTTAAATGAAGCTTTAGGAGCAACATTAAATACATCTCTTCAATCTTTAGGAGAACAATTAGCTGCAGTTTCTGAAAAATTTGTTAGCGATTATACTCCGCTAACATTAGAGCTTCAAAAAGTAGTTAATTTAGCAAAAAGGGTAGGTTAATATAAATGAAAAAATATATTGAAAATGATGATTTCTGGCCATCCATATCGGATTTAATGTCAGGATTAATGATAATATTTATGTTTATAGCTATTGCATTTATGTCACAGGTCGCTAAAGAAAAACAAAGTATGACAGACTTAGCAGAAGATTATAAAAAGGTTAAAATATCTATATATCAGGAGCTTTTTAAAGAGTTTCAAACAGATTTAAATCAATGGAATGCATATATAGACCAAGAAACATTATCTATAAAATTTAGAGAACCAGATATTTTTTTTGAACAAGGAAGTGCTGATCTTAATTATAAATTTAAAGAAATTTTAGATGATTTTTTTCCAAGATATATAGAAATACTAAACTCTGATAAATTTAGTAACGAAATTGAAGAAGTTAGAATAGAAGGGCATACATCAACAGAGTGGACTAGAAATTCTACACCCATGGAATCTTATTTTAAAAATATGGAGTTATCACAAAATAGAACCAGATCAACATTGCACTATGTTATGACTTTAGATTCTATGAGCTCACATGAAAATTTTATGATTGAAAAAGTTACGGCTAATGGATTATCTTATAGTAAAAAAATTGTCGTGAATGGAGTAGAAGATAAAAAAATGTCTAGAAGAGTTGAGTTTAGAATAAGAACTAAAGCTGAACAGAAAATAGATGAAATACTTGCTAAAGGTAATAAGGATAGTGATTTTAAAAATGAAATTAATTAATTTTAATGATTTTTTAGCTTTTAAAAGAATAAGAGAAAAAATGGGGATTCCTAAAGATTATAAGCCTAGTTTTGAAAGTTCTGAAGCTATTTTAAGAGAAATTAAATTTAAGGAAATAAAAACAAAAGGTTTAGATATATCAATAGATGACCTTTACGTTGCTGAAGATAAAACATTGGAACACAAGGATTTTCCAGGACAAAAGATGTTGGTTTACATAAGAGATTTTATGGGAGATTATATAAAAGATGAAAAAGATATGGCTTCTTTCCCAAAATTTCATATCTCTTGGTGTTCAACTTTAGATAAAATGCATAAAAGTCAAAAATATGATAGATATGTTGTAAGTCAAAGAAATGATGGGATTTTTTTATTAAACAAAACAAGTAATGGTAAAGTAGTAAAAAGTGATATCGAGCTTGAGCTTCTTGTATGTAAAAATTGCTTAAGAACTTTAGGATATAAATATTATGGAGCTTCACCTTCTATTAGTAATGAAGTTTTTAATAATTTTACTGTTAAAGATTTTTTAGATGAGTATAATACAGATATATATATTGAACCAACTCACACATCTATATCCCAACCGTTAAATGAATATTCTAAAGATTGGAGCAAGATTAGTTATACCTATAAACAAAGCAAGAGATTTATTTGCCAAGATTGTGGAAAAGATTGCTCAAAAGACACAAATGAACTGCATGTTCATCATATAGATGGAGTAAAGTCAAATAATAAAGCATCTAACTTAGAAGTTGTTTGTATAAAATGTCACTCTAAAAAACCTATGCATGGACATATGTTAACTAACCCAAATTTTAAAAAATATTTTTAAAGTTTATATAAAACTTGAAGATGACTCTAAATACCCTCTACTTACATCATATTTAAGTAGGGGGTATTTTTATATATTTATTTCCATATAATATCAGGACTTTTCCTAGGTACAGTTCTAAAATATTTTACATTTGGATAACCAATAGCCATACAAGAAACTATATTTTGATTCCCATTAATTCCTAAAAACTCTTTTATACTAGAATCTCTTTCACAAGCTCTTACAAGAAACCCACTAAAAACTGATCCTAATCCAAGTGTATCAGTCATAAGTTTCATATTAGCTGAAGCTATCCCCGCATTTAGAGAATGCTCTGATGTAACTATTATTAAAATTGGTGCTTTGTAGAATAGTCTATCATTTCCTAAAGGATTTGAAATATAATCGTTATACATTTCAATCCACATTTTGGCATATTTTATTTGTAACTTATTTGTTGAGCTTTCTAAAACCTCTTTTCCAAAATCATTCAATATTTCTAAAGTCATTTTTCTAAGCTCTTGAAGCTTATCTTTTACTACTATATATTTTACATTTTGCGTATTTCCAGAAGTAGGTGCAAATCTTCCAGCTTCTATTATTTTTAAAATCTTTTCATTTTCTATATCTTGATTTTTAAAATTTCTTATAGTTCTTTTATATTTTATAAAATTTAAAAAATTATCTGATTTAATATCAAAATCATTTTTATTATATTCAATTACTTCATTCATGTCGTAATCATCTGTCGAAATAGCTTTTACTGGGCAAATAGCAATACAGTGACCACACTTTACACAAGCATTATTCTTTATCGAGGCTTTTTTTTCAACAAATTCAATATCTTTTACTGGACAATCTTTTATACATGCTCCACAACTTATACATTTTTCAATATTCACTTTAAACATTTTTAAATCTCCCTTTTTATTAGTAATATTTATTTGAACTCTTTTATTGTATTCCTATTTTTTGAACAACCCATATTTTTCAAAATTTAAAAATAATACCTCCATAAACGGAATTTCAAACCATGGAATTTTTATATTGTTTTCATTTTCACAATGAATATTTAAATAAAAAACTGCATCAAAATTATCATTTATAAAATCATAATCTAAATCTTCGACAAAATTGTAAATATTAATCTGTTTTATATAATAATATTTTTCTAAATGTGTTTTTAAAATATCTCCATGGATACTATTAAAGGATGAATCGATAATACAAATACTTTTATCCTTCGTTTTACAACTACTATCTATAAACTTCCAACAAATATTTTTTATATACACTAATATATTAAAAATATCTTCGTTTGATAATAGAGGAAATAACTCTATCACTTTTTTTTCAATTTTATTTTTTGAATTTCATTTTCAAGTATAAGATAATAACATTTATTGTCTCCTGAAGCGTAAAAATATTCTACTTTACCTTTAATATCACTTGAAAATTTTTTTATCCCATTCATTTTATAAATAACACATTTTGAATCAGAATTTAACATTATTTCATTGTTATCATTTAACTGTACCTGCTTATACTGTTCACTTAATTCAATCTTTAACTTTCTTTTTCCTGACAGTTCAAATACTTCCAGTTCATTTTTGTTTCCATCATCAGCATCAAGTATTACACCGATATATTTTGAATTATAAAACGCACTTTTTATTGATGTTCCATATTTTTTTTGAAATTTAACTTTCGGCTGACGCAGATTAGTCCATACACAATACCCGTCTTCTCCAAATACACATACATCATTATCATTCAGATACTTTACTTCTGATATGAGCTTGTCATTGTAAACCTGGGCACCCACAAGGAAATTGCTGTTCTTCCCTACATCCGAAAAATCATAAAATGCGACTCTGCTCTGTATCTTACTGTCATTTACGCTTACAAATACTGCTGCCACATTTACTCCGTCGTCAGATATATCTATTGATACCGGGTAACCGTCATCAATATT
>OGWY01000540.1_pt1 | contig 31589 bp, 19 predicted proteins | sample 1576121 | NCBI WGS metagenome assembly OGWY01 (sample SAMEA3541543, study PRJEB24748) | human gut metagenome | biome: human gut; feature: human-associated habitat; material: faeces | place: China | collected 2012 | reverse complement strand
TTGTGTATCTTCACAACGACTTTCGTGTCGGCGTGTAACCGCATTTCAGAAAATCGGTTTTTTCTGAAATCAGCTGCCTCAAATCCCCCCTCCAAATTTCAAATTCGCACAGAAAACGCGCCCGCCGACCTTCCGACGAGCGCGTTTATACTATTGGGGGCTCTACTCCCGAATTCAGTGCACGACTTGCTGGACACCCCAGTTATCACATTTGCACAAATGAGGCGGTCAGCCGCCGAGTTGTGCGGTGTTGCTTTAAATTACTTCTTATTCTTCTGCTCCACCATCGCCTTGACCTTCAGCGGCAGACCGAGCAGGTTGATGAAGCCCGCGGAATCCTTGTGGCTGTACAAGTCGTGGCTGTCGCCGAAGGTGGCGATTTCCTCCATGTACAGGCTGTTCGGCGACTTCACGCCCGCGTTGATGCAGTTGCCCTTGTACAGCTTCAGCTTCACCGTGCCGTTGACCGCCTGCTGTGTGCTGTCCACAAACGCGGAGAGCGCCTCGCGCAGGGGCGTGTACCACATGCCGTCGTACACCAGCTCCGCGAACTTGCTCGCGACCAGCTCCTTGTAGTGGCTGGTGGCGCGGTCAAGCGTGATGGATTCGAGGATGCCGTGCGCGGCGTAGAGCATCGTTCCGCCGGGGGTCTCGTACACGCCGCGGGACTTCATGCCCACCAGACGGTTCTCCACCAAATCCGCGCAGCCGACGCCGTTGCGGCCCGCGATTTCGTTCGCCTTCGTCAGCAAATCCACCGCGTCCAGCTTTTCGCCGTTGATGGCGACCGGCACGCCCTGCTCGAAGTCCACCGTGACGTATTCGGGCTGATCAGGCGCCTTTTCGGGCGTGACCATCGTCAGCAGCAGATCTTCCGGCGGCTCGTTCCACGGATCTTCCAAATCCGCGCCCTCGTGGCTGATGTGCCAGATGTTGCGGTCCATCGAATACGGGCGATCCTTCTTGACCGGGACGGGGATGCCGCGCTTTTCTGCGTAGTCAATTTCCTCCTCGCGGGTCTTGATGTCCCAGATGCGCCACGGCGCGATAATCTGCATATTCGGGTCGAACGCCTTGATGGTCAGCTCGAAGCGGACTTGGTCGTTGCCCTTGCCGGTGCAGCCGTGGCAGATGGCAGTGCAGTTCTCCTTGTGAGCGATTTCGACGAGGCGCTTGGCAATCAGCGGCCGTGCGAAGGACGTGCCCAGCAGGTACTTGCCCTCGTAGACCGCGCCCGCCTTGAGCGTCGGCCAAATGAAGTCCTCGACGAACTCCTTGCTCAGGTCTTCGATGTACAGCTTTTCAGCGCCGCACTTTTTCGCCTTCTCGTGGAGGGGCTCCAGCTCTTCGCCCTGCCCGACGTCGCCCGCAACGCAGACCACGTCGCAGTCATAATTTTCCTTCAGCCACGGCACGATAATCGAGGTATCCAGACCACCGGAATAAGCCAGCAATACGCGCATCTTCGCCATAACAATCGACTCCTTTATCTTCATCCTGATTTTCATCATTTTTGTGTCCGTCTGCCGGACAAGATGGATTATACACCAAGATGAATAAAAATGCAATAGGTCTGCATAAATTTTCTCGGATTTTTTTCGGGGGATGATGCAAGGTCTTCCACACGCCCCGTGCAGATTGCAACAAGGAGATTGACGAAATGAATATCCTCACCCGAAACTTTGCCTCCACACGCCCCGTGCAGATTGCAACTCAATGCGCTTCTCGAACAGTTAGGGTTCAAGCCTTTGCCTCCACACGCTCCGTGCAGATTGCAACGGTTTATCAATAGTACGGATGAAATTGAAGTGCACCTTTGCCTCCACACGCCCCGTGCAGATTGCAACGGCGCGCGTCCACTGTGTTTCCCGCGCCACTCCCCTTTGCCTCCACACGCCCCGTGCAGATTGCAACGCTAATGTCGCAGAGATAACAATCCAGAACTACCTTTGCCTCCACACGCCCCGTGCAGATTGCAACGGCAGAAATGCACAGAATTGCAATATGCACTTTTCAGAACGTGTGTTGAGTCGGTAGATAGCTTTTCAGTATTGAACAAAGCAATGCTGCGCTGACTATTTTCCCGAAACTCTTCTGCTGTCAAGGCGACCTTTGCCGCCATTAGCGACAGCCCCGGACGGACAATCGACCGGTTTTGCTGGTGCGAACCGCACCTGTTTTTTATGTTAGCTGATGATTCGCCTGATACCCATGCTGGGAATCGTATGCGGCAGTTCTGAAAGCCGCTGAATCGTCATGTGATGATACGCAACAAATTGAGGATAGTCACGTTGAAGTGCCTCGCGGTCAAATACACGGTAAAGTTCCTCTCCAAACTCTTTCTTTAATTCCTTCCTATTATATTCCGGCAATCCCTGCTTGCAATGCTGCAGTAGAAACGCCGAGTACAAATCGCGCTGTATGCGTTCGCCGTCCGGCATAACGTTCCAGCGGTTTTCAAGTGCCTTTTCGATGCAGGTATCTGTCTGGTGGTTGTACTGGCTGGCGCGCACATGCGTATCAACTTCTTTCACCCCTTCCAGCCCGCGCGACTGGCATTTCTGTTTCAGCATCGTAATCAGCATGGCAGGTGCTTTGTTGGCAATGGATTTTCCGAATCGCTTTTTGCGTTTATACCGTCCAGTCTTTTCGGAAATCTCCGTTTTATTTGCTCTGTGGACCAAATCGCAGTAACTCATGTTCTCCACAAAGAAGCAATCACCCAGCGTCAGCAGATAATTTGCCAATTCGTTATGCTGCTGTTTTCGGATGTCCGCCTGATGATGCTGAATCATTGCCAGCTGGTGCTGAATCCGTCTGTATCGCTTGGACTTGTTCCGCGTCAGCTTCACGCCGCGCTTAAATGTTCCATCCGGATTGTAATTTTCCGGATTTGTTGCGCGTCGGCTTCTGTCCATCTTGCGCTGCAAGCGCCGCTTTTCTTGCTCTATATTCTGCACGTGGTCAGCCAATTCCAGCAGATTAACCTCCTTATCGGTCGAGTATGCCAGCGTTCGCGTGCCAATGTCGATGCCGACGACACCATGCCCGATAGGATGCTTCGGCGCACCGCTTGCCGGGTCGCGCTTCACCGCCGGCTTTCCTTCCAAAACAAGCTGTGCATACCAATGCGTCTTCGTTTTGCCGTCTTTGCGTAGAATACGGACATATTTCACGCGCTTGCTGAGCATTTCCGTTTCATAATCGTTGTCGGGGGACAGTTTCAACGGAAGTTTCAGCCCTTTCCATTCGACGTAGCTGCCGCGGAAAATAATTTCCACTCCTCCGCTCTTTCCCGCCCGTGAATACCCTCTCAGTGAGGATAGTTCTCCCTTTTTCTTGAAGTGTACCATCTTTCCATCTTTTGAAAACAGCACTTTCTCAAACGCCGTCCATGCTTGTGACGCAATTCCATGAACTGCCACGTTTGAAGCAATGTTATCCTTGAAATGCGGATAATAATATTTCATATCCGCCTTAAAGTGGTCTTCGCTAAGTCCATTTTGATCCAGCAATTGTCGTTTCTTTTTCCAAAGTTCTTTTGTTTCTTCTTGCTTCGCGTTTTCCAGCTTCTGTTCAATTTCTTGATATTGCTGCGTTCTTTCGAGTTTGCGCAGTTTCTTCAACTCCGCATGAACTATCGTATTATAGATTTGTCTACCAATTTCAAAGCGTTTTTCAAGGCGGTCGGACTGCCACTTTTCCAATTTAAGCGGCAACGTGAGGCAACAAGTATCTGTGCTACTCCTTTTCACGCGCGTCCCCTCCCCTTCCAGTGCTTTTCCACCCCATTATACCGCATCTTCTCCTCATTTTCAAGCAAGAACAGCAAATTCGACATTCAGCCGCTGTTTTTTTACTGTACAGCGCTTTTTGCATTTGTCCTCTTCATCCATCTATTCGCCATTCCATTCATCTTGTTCCGAAAACGTGTGAATTTGTGAAAAAAATATCGTTAAAATCGTGTCGGCCACTTGACAAGAGCTTAACAATCTGCTACACTGTTCTCGTCACCCCGACAAACACCGACATTCCCCGTTCGCGGGCGCATCCCCGCAGGACGGATGAAGCATAAGGAGAGAGTATCATGGCGAAAGAATATCCGATCGTCGATAACGTGGAGAGCTTCGAGGCGGCCCTCGCCCGCGTCCGCGCGGCACAAAAGGTCTATGCGACCTACACGCAGGAGCAGGTGGACAAGATTTTCAAGGCAGCTGCCCTCGCCGCGAACAACATGCGCATCCCGCTGGCGAAGATGGCGGTGGAAGAAACCGGCATGGGCGTGGTGGAAGATAAGGTCATCAAGAACCACTACGCCGCTGAATACATCTACAACGCCTACAAGGACACGCAGACCGTCGGCGTGCTGGAGCGCGACGAAGCGTTCGGCATGATGAAGGTTGCAGAACCGATCGGCGTCGTCGCGGCGGTCATCCCGACCACCAACCCCACATCTACCGCCATTTTCAAGACGCTGATCTGCCTCAAGACCCGCAACGGCATCATCATCTCTCCCCATCCGCGCGCGAAGAAGTCCACCATCGCCGCCGCAAAGGTTGTGCTGGAAGCCGCCGTGGCTGCCGGCGCGCCCGAAGACATCATCTCGTGGGTCGATGTTCCCTCGCTGGAGCTGACCAACATGGCGATGAAGGAAGCCGACATCATCCTTGCCACCGGCGGCCCCGGCATGGTCAAGGCGGCGTACTCCTCCGGCAAGCCCGCGCTGGGCGTCGGCGCTGGCAACACGCCCGCGATTATCGACGAATCCGCTGACGTGAAGGTGGCCGTCAACTCCATCCTGCACTCCAAGACGTTCGACAACGGCATGATCTGCGCGTCCGAGCAGTCCACCATCGTGCTGGACAGCATCTACGACGCGGTGAAGGCGGAGTTCGCCAAGCGCGGCGCGTACTTCCTCGAAGGCGAAGAGCTGGACAAAGTGCGCAAGACCATCATCATCAACGGCGCGCTGAATGCCAAGATTGTCGGTCAGAAGGCGCACACCATTGCCAAGCTCGCGGGCGTGGACGTGCCGGAAACCGCCAAGGTGCTGATTGGTGAAGTCGAATCCGTAGATATTTCTGAAGAGTTCGCGCATGAGAAGCTCTCTCCCGTGCTGGCGATGTACCGCGCCAAGGACATCGACGATGCGTTCGACAAGGCGGAGCACCTGATTGCTGACGGCGGCTACGGCCACACCTCTTCTATCTACCTGAACGCCGTCACCCGCAAGGATTTGATTGACCGCTTCGCTGCGCGCATGAAGACCTGCCGTATTCTCGTCAACACGCCTTCCTCTCAGGGCGGCATCGGCGACTTGTACAACTTCATGCTGCGTCCGTCGCTGACGCTGGGCTGCGGCTCTTGGGGCGGCAACTCCGTCTCCGAGAACGTCGGCGTCAAGCACCTGCTGAATGTCAAGACTGTTGCCATCCGGAGGGAGAATATGCTGTGGTTCCGTGCGCCTGAAAAGGTCTACCTCAAGAAGGGCTGCCTGCCCGTCGCCCTGAATGAACTCAAGGCAGTTATGGGCAAGAAGCGCTGCTTCATCGTCACCGACGCGTTCCTGTTCAAATCCGGCTTCACCAAGGCGATTACCGACAAGCTGGATGAGCTGGGCATCGTCCACACCACGTTCTACGATGTTGCGCCCGACCCGTCCCTCGCCTGCGCAAAGGAGGGCGCCAAGGCGATGACCTCCTTCCAGCCGGACTGCATTATCGCCATCGGCGGCGGTTCCGCAATGGACGCCGGCAAGATTATGTGGGTCATGTACGAGCATCCGGAAGTGGATTTCCTTGATATGGCGATGCGCTTTATGGATATCCGCAAGCGCGTGTACACCTTCCCGAAGATGGGCGAAAAGGCGTACTTCATCGCCATCCCGACCTCCGCTGGTACGGGCTCCGAGGTCACCCCGTTCGCCGTCATTACCGATCAGGACACCGGCGTGAAGTACCCGCTGGCGGACTACGAGCTGCTGCCGAAGATGGCGATTGTGGACGCTGACATGATGATGTCCGCGCCGAAGGGCTTGACCTCCGCCTCCGGTATCGACGCGCTGACCCACGCGTTGGAAGCCTACGCCTCCATGATGGCGACGGACTTCACCGACGGTCTGGCGAAGCAGGCGGCTCAGCTGATTTTCGAGTATCTGCCCGCGTGCTACGACAACGGTCAGAACGAACCGGTTGCCCGCGAAAAGATGGGCAACGCCGCCACGATGGCTGGCATGGCGTTCGCGAACGCATTCCTCGGCGTCTGCCACTCCATGGCGCACAAGCTGGGCGCGTTCCATCACCTGCCGCACGGCATCGCCAACGCGCTGCTGATTGAGCTGGTCATCCGCTACAACAGCGCCGAAGTTCCCACGAAGATGGGCACCTTCCCGCAGTACGCCTATCCGCACACGAAGCGCCGCTACGCCGAATTCGGCGAATTCCTCGGCTTCAAGGGTGCGAATGACGACGAGACGGTGGAGAACCTGATTCGCAACATCCATGCCCTGAAAGAGCGCGTCGGCATCAAGAATACGATCCGCGACTACGGTGTGGACGAGGAGAAGTTCCTCGCGACGCTGGACGAAATGTCCGAGCAGGCGTTCGACGACCAGTGCACCGGCGCGAACCCGCGCTACCCGCTCATCAGCGAAATCAAGGAAATGTATCTGAAGGCGTACTACGGCGAGTAATGCGCCATTCTCCCCGGCTTGGCAGGAATGCTTCTGCTGGGCCGGGCATTTTTGAGCACAAAAAATTTTGTCTGCTTGCAGGAATGTCGTATTTGGGCGGCGAATAGATATTCAGGACAAATATCAGGTTTTGCTGGTCGCCCCCAATCAGCACGCGGGCAAAGCATGACAACGTGCTCAACTCAATCGCGAAAAGGGAGTCCAAAGGGTCGAAGACCCTTTGACAGGTCAAGGGGAGCGCCCTTGCACCTCTCCCCCCAATAAACATGAACCATATAGAAGGAGGTTTCCCTATGGATTTGACGCATGTGATTGCCGAGCGGGAGAATAAGAAGATTTACCGCGACGGCGCCAAGGCCATCAAGGTGTTTGCCGAAGGGTACAGCAAGGCGGACATTCTGAACGAAGCGCTGAACACGGCGCGCGTGGAAGAGACGGGTCTGCCGATTCCGAAGCTCCTTGCTGTTGACACGGTGAACGGTCAGTGGGCGATTACGACGGAGTTCGTTGAAGGCGACACGCTGGCGGCGCTAATGGCGGCGCATCCGGAAAAGGAAGACGAGTACCTGAACCTGTTTGTTGACATTCAGATGAAGGTTCACGCCTGCACCTGCCCGATGCTCAACAGCCTGACCGAGAAGATGCAGCGCAAGATTTCCGCCACCGACCTCGACGCGACCACCCGCTACGAGCTGCACACCCGCTTGGCGAGTATGCACGTCCACAAGAAGGTCTGCCACGGCGACTTCAACCCGTCCAACATTATCTTGAAGCCCGACGGACAGTGGTACATCCTCGACTGGTCGCATGCCACGCAGGGCAACGCGTCCGCTGATGTTGCCCGCACCTACCTGCTCTTCGTCCTCGAAGGCAAGGAAGCGCTGGCGGAGAAGTACCTCTCCCTCTTCTGCAAGAAGAGCGACACCGCCAAGCAGTACGTCCAGCAGTGGATTCCGATCGTCGCCGCGAGCCAGTCCCTCAAGGGCAAGCCCGAAGAGCGCGACCTGCTCATCCGCTGGGCAAGCGTTTGCGAATACGAATAATCATCAAAGGGACTGGCTTCGGTCAGTCCCTTTTCTTGTGGGGGGATGTGAGACTGCCATGTAACCATTTCCCCGTATTTGTCGAAATCTGGCACATTTTTGGTTTTTCCTATGTAACCCACTTTTCATCCCCTTTTTTTCGTGGTATCATCATTATAAGAAGGGGGAATTTACCCTTTTCAAACTTATCTGCCGCGATTGCTTGTCAACCGCTCCCGCAATCAGTATGAATGAATTATACACAGCAAATATTTTCCTCAGCGTCTTCGCCATGGCGATTATGCTCTTCTCCCTGCGCGGCGACATCAGCCAATCCAAGATCCGAAACCTGCTCTGCGGCGGCCTGTACGCCACCATTACCATTTGCGCGCTGTGTGAGTGGTCGGGCGTGCAGATGGATGGCACGCCGCCCGCGCTGATTCCGCTGCATATCGCCGTCAAGACCATCGAACTTTCGCTTGCGCCGCTCATCGGGCTGTTCGCGGGCTGCGTCATCCATCCCTGCCCGCGGAAAGTGGTGCATAGGCTGCTGTGCCTTGCGGGCTTCCACGCGCTGCTGGTGCTGCTCTCGGCGTTCACGGGGCTGATGTTCTATGTCGATGCGCAGAATTTCTATCACCACGGATCACTCTACCCGCTCTACACGTTCGCCTACATGGGCAGCATGGTGTTCTTCCTCGTGCAGATTTGGTTCGCCTGCCGCGCCTACCAGTATACCGGCGGCACACAGCTGATGCTCGCGACGCTGTTCGTGCTGTTAGGGCTGATGGTGCAGTTTTTCCTGCCGATGGTCAGAATCGACTGGATTACCATCAGCTGCGGTGCGCTGATGATGTCGAAATTCTCCAGCGACATGGTGCTGCAAACCGACGGGCTGACGCAGTTGGTCAACCGCTTGGGCTACGAGCATTATCTGGCGCGCCTGCGCGTTCCTGCCGCCATCCTGATGTTCGACGTTGACCGCTTCAAGGACGTCAACGACTGCCATGGGCACTTGATGGGCGACGCCTGCCTGCGGACGATTGCCGGCTGCATCCGCCGCGCGTATGGGAATTACGGGACGTGCTTCCGCATCGGCGGCGACGAGTTCTGCGTGATACTGACGCGGCGGAACGCGCAATACAACACCATGACGGAGATTTTCCAGCACCTGATGGATGCGGCGCGGGCGGAGAATCCGGTTCTGCCGACGGTATCGGTGGGCTGTTCGCATTTTAATCCGTCAACGGATGATTTGGCGGAGTCCTTGGCGCGGGCGGACGCGCGGATGTATCAGAATAAGGAAGCGCATAGATAAATACAGCCGCGACGAGTGAATATGCTCGTCGCGGCTGATTTTTATTCACCTGTATCCACCGCAGTGTTGGCAGTAGCGCGCTTCCTTCGGGTTTTCTAAGCCGCAATACTTGCATGTCAACATTCGGAGTGCGTGCTTTTGTTGATATTACCGATTCACATACGCGTCGATTTCGTTCCGGCTGGAGATTTGCAGCTTCTCAAAAATGCTCTCCATGTACGACTTCACCGTGTTGACGGAAACGCCCATCAGCGCGGCGATTTCCTTGTTGCTGCGTCCCTTCGCGGCAAGCATGGCAATCGAAAACTCGTAGGGTGTGAGCGCGTCGGTCACCTGCAGCGTCGACACGGGGTTGTGAATTTTCATCCACCCGCGGCTGAAGCGGTAGACCGACTGCACAATCTTGTTGTACGTTTCCGGCTCCTGCTTGCGCAGCGCGCGCTCCACCTGCCCCTGCAGAATGCCGTGATGCTCCACAAACGGGTGGATGTACCCCTCGCGGCTGGCGATGCTCCACGCGGCATCGAACTTCTGCTCCGCGCGTTCATCCTGCTTCAGGCTCATGCAAATCATGCACAGGACGATGTTGAGGTAGATGCTGTCAATGGGGTAGCGCGTGCCCGCCATCAGCAGGGCGGATTCGGCAATGCCCATCGCGTGTTCGTATTCGCGCCGGATGTAGAGCGCGTGGGCGATGGCGTACATGGCGAAATACTGCATTCCGGGCGGAAGAATACCGATAGCGGGGCGGATAGGGGTCAAGTCGAGCTTCTCGGAGTGGAAGAACACGCTGATGAGCGCGTCGGTGATGCTGCTGTACAGCCGCCACGAATCGTCGTTTGCGCGCTGCCCGTCCCGCTGAATCATTTCGAGATTCCGGCGGCACTTGGCGGCATCCCCCGTCTGCAGCATCGCCATCGTGTTGGTAATCAGCGCGGACAGGCGGATTTCGGGGCACTTGCTCGTCAGGTATTTCTCGCTGATTTCGCGGGCTTCCTCGTGCTCATCGCGGAAATAGTGGTGCAGGGCGCGGGCGATGTCGCGTTCCTCCTCGTCGTTTATGGTCAGCAGGAGATTTTGGAAGCCGTTGTCGCACGGGCGGGAAATCAGCGGCATATAGCACTTTGCCATCCGCGGGGGGATTTTTTCCTGCCCGCGCCGCCCGCTCTTGCGCAAATCCGCCGGATGCGGCGTATTCGCCGGAATCAGCCACCCGCCCGATTTCCGGATTGCCCCCTGAATCCGCCCGGTATTCAGGTAGTAATTCACCATGCGGATGGAAACGCCCCACAGCTCCGCTATTTCCTTTACGCTGAGGTAGTCCAATGCGCATCCCCTCCTTGTTCTCCTTGTTTACGCTTACGGAATTGGCTCCCAAAGCATGGTCGCCGTTCGATTGCCATACGAGCCCTTGGGCAGCATGTAGGAGCGCGGCGTTCCTGATACGCCGTCGATTTTCCAGCCTACAAAGGTATAGCCCGGGAGGTAGTAGGACGGGTCTTCTTCCGGTGCCCCGAAATAAACTTGGTTCTTGATGGTGTATTGAACCCAATTATATGCTTTGCCGTGGCTCACGTAGGTAATGGTGTACGTCGCCACACGCCACTCCGCCTCGTAAATGCGGTCGCCGGTTGAGCCTTCGGGGATAATCATCGGCGTTGAAGGGAACTGACCGCTGCCATCGAGGACCCAGCCGGCAAATTCGTAGCCCGGACGCTCGGGAGGGATGGGCAGGGTGACGGAATCCTCCACGGTGTAGCGTATCGAAGCTATGACTGCGCCGCCGTTCGTGACCAGTGTGATGGTGTATCTGATCACCTTCCAGTTTGCGGTATACGCCTTGTTTCCCGTCGAACCCTTCGGAATTTTGACCCTTGTCTGCGGCGTCGTGATGCGCTCGCCCGTCCAGCCGACAAACTCGTAGCCGTTGCGGGTCGGGGTCGGCAGCTCGAAATCCTCATCCGTCATGGTGTAAATCACCTTTTCTTTACCGCTGCCGCCGTTCAAATCCAGGGTGATGGTGTATCCTGTCTCTACCCAGTTCTCGATATACGTCTTGTCGCCCGTCGAACCCTTCGGGATGGTCACGTTCGGCTGCGGCGTCGTGATGCCCTCGCCCGTCCAGCCCCAGAACGTGTAGCCCGTGCGGGTCGGGGTCGGCAGCGTGAAGGTTTCCTCCACCGTGTAGACATACGCTCCCGATGAGCCCGCATTGCCCCCTTCCAGCAGCGTAATGATGGTGTATTGAATCACCTTCCAGTTTGCGGTATACGCCTTGTTGCCTGTCGAACCCTTCGGAATTTTGACGATTCTCTGCGGCGTCGTGATGCCCTCGCCCTTCCAGCCGACAAACTCGTAGCCGTTGCGGGTCGGGGTCGGCAGCTCGAAATCCTCATCCGTTATGGTGTAAACCACCTTTTCTTTACCGCTGCCGCCGTTCAAATCCATGTTGATGGTGTACTCCGCCAAACGCCACTCCGCCTTGTAATGGAGGTCGCCGGTTGTGCCATAGTAAATAATGAGCGTCGTGGCAGGGAGCATACCGCTGCCATCGAGGGTCCAGCCGGCAAATTCGTAGCCCGGACGGAGAGGGTAAGGCAGGGTGAAGGAATCCTCCACGGTGTATTTTATCGGAGACACGTTTGGACCGCCGTTCGTGTCCAGCGTAATGGTGTATTCAATCACCTGCCAGTTTGCGGTATACGCCTTGTTTCCCGTCGAACCCGTCGGGATGGTCACGTTCAACTGCGGCATTATGATACCCTCGCCCGTCCAGCCGACAAACTCGTAGCCGTTGCGGGTTGGGGTCGGCAGGGCAAACTCTTCATCTTCCACGGTGTAAAGCAGTGTCGTTTCGCCGCTTCCGCCGTTCAAATTCATGGTGACGGTGTATCCTGTCAGTTCCCAGTTCGCGGTGTATGTCCTGTTGCCTATCGAACCTTGCGGCAGAACAACCGTTAGCTGCGGCGCCATGTCGCTGTTGACTGTCCAGCCGAGGAAGGCATAGCCCTCACGGGTTGGGGTCGGCAGCGTTACGGGTTGCTCCACCGTGTAGACAAGCGCTTCCGACGTGCCCGCGCCGTCCATGTCCAGCAGCGTAATGGTGTATTCAATCACCTGCCAATTCGCGGTGTAGGTGCGGTCGCCCGTGCTTCCCTGCGGGATTTCAATGATTTCCTGCGGTTCGGTGATGCCCTCGCCCGTCCAGCCGAGGAAGATGTAGCCCGTGCGAACCGGGGTCGGCAGCTGGAACGCTTCCGATTCCACCGTGTACTGGATGGGGCGGATTGGATCGCCGCCTGCCGTGTCCATCGTGACGGTATAAAGCTTGTCCGCCGTCAGCGTCAAGGTCAGCGGCGCGTAGGGCATGAGGAAGGAAACCGCGTCGTTCCCCTCGCTGATACTCAGGGAAACAGCCGGGTCGCTCTGGAAAACGTGGATGCCGCGATAGCCCGCTGCGGGCGCGATTTGCACCGTCACCTGCTCACCCGCGCGGCACAGCAGGTCGTTGCCCTCCGCCGGCATGTCGCTGCCCCAGAGGACGTTCTGCGCGTCGATGGTCACGCGCTGCGCGTCCGCCGTCCACGTCAGCGTAACGATGCGCCTTTCTTCGCGGCCTGTTACGGGCAGGAATGTGTCCGTCTCCTCGCCGCGCAGTCCCGTCAGGTGAATGAGGGCACGCTCGTCCGCCCCGAAGTCGCTGCGCTTGAACTGCGTCACCCACTCGCCGCGCTCCTTATCGAAGGTGAAGCTCGCCACGGCGCCGCTGCGCAGGGTCAGGCTCGGCGTGAAGTAATCCGGGCGCGCGCCGCTGATGCGAACGCGGTAGGTGATGCGCCCGTCCTGCTCGCCATAGCGGTAGACGTACACCGGGAATTCCGCTACCAGCGTGCTGTCATCCGTCAGCGGGAACACAACATCGCCCTCGCGGGAGAGATAGACATAATTTTCCGCCACGGCAAAGCAGGATTCGCCGCCATTCAGGCGATAGACCTTGCTCCACGGGTCTGCGCTGCGCATTTCCGGCAGCAGCACATACTGCTCCTGCAAATCCGGATACTTCTCCGCAAACGCCGCCTCGATGCTGTTCAGCATGTTGACCGCGCCCATCGGGCAGCTGTCGCCCGTGTACTGCACCGTCGTTTCGGTCAGCAGCGCGCCGTCCCAATCCGCCGTTTCCAGCTGCATGTCCTTGGCGCTCTGGTCAACAAGGCGGAAGCGCACGGTCAGGCTGATTTTCTTCTCCACCTTCAGCTCGCTGCCCATATGCAGCTGCTGCCCCGGCACAAGCGCGTTCTTGCCCGGATTCAGCACAATATCGCCCGTCGGCAGCGGGTCATCCGTCAGGTTCACGAGGTTCGTCGCAATCCCGATATCGAGATTCATCGGCTTGTCCACCACGATGGTGGAGCGGACATTGCCCTCGCCGTTCAGCGACACATTGCCCGATGCGCCCAGAATCAGCTCCTGAACATCTGCCGCCGCGCCGATGTTCAGCCGAACGTCCTCGTCCGACAGCACATACAGGCGGTCGATTTTGCCGGACGGAAGATTGGCGTTCAGCCCGCCGAGAACCAGCAGATTGCCGTTCATTTCCGGCGCATTGAACTCCGTGTCGCCCAGATGGTCAAAAATCGCGTCGCCGATGAAGGCTTCCGGCGGCTGCGTGTCCTTTTTCAACACGGTGATGCCAAACTTCCCGATGTTCGCCTGAAATGCCGGGTCATCCCAGTCCGTATTGTCCCACATGCCAGCGCCGATTTCTTTCGCCAGCCGCTCCAGCGCTGAGTGCTCGTTCAGCGGCATTTGGGCCTTGTTCAGGGTGTTCAGTGTGTGCAGCGCCGCCATGTTGTTATTCACAATCATGGCCGCCGATGCTGTACCCGCCCAAATGATGCTGCATAAGAGCAGGAAAATGGTGCTCCATCGTGCGATTCGCTTCATACCGTTTCCTCCTTGCTGATAGCTTCCGCAGGCTTTTCCACATGGAAAACGCCTTTTCTGGTTTCAGTATACCATTGGCAAGCGCTGTTTACCACCGCCATTCAATGGATTAATTGGACGTTTCCTCTCCCTTTTCCTGCTGAAAATTCCTGCATTCACGCAGTTTTCTCGTCAATTCGCGCATGTTTTCCGCCGAACACACCTTGCCAAAGCAGGAAATGTCGGTTGCCAAGGATGGCAAAGTGTATCTTTCCAAAGTAAGAAAAAAGGCGAACCGGTTTTGAAGCCGATTCGCCCGTGGATTTGTCCAAACTTGGATGGAATTACTTGGCGATGGTGCAGTGCATGAAGTACTTGTAGCCCAGCGGGTTGGAGAAGAAGCCCTGCACGGAGTCGTCGATCATGAAGATGTCGGTGTAGTAGTACAGCGGCACGATGCAGCCGGTATTCATCAGCATATCTTCCGCGATGTGCATCATGGCATAACGGTTCGCGCTGTCGGTGCAGCTCTTGATAGCAGAAATCAGCACGTCATAGGTTTCCGCCCAAGTGCCGTTCTCCACCTTCACGTCGTAGCCGTAGGGGGTCAGGTCGAGGTTGTAGATCTTCAGATCCGCATTCGCGCCCTTGCCGTACTGCACGTCGTTGTTGCCGGAGCCGGTCACCCACATGTCGAGGAAGCAGATCGGGTCGTTGTAGTCCGCCAGCCAGCCGTTGCGCGCGATAGAGTAGTCGCCCGCCTTACGGGTGTTCAGGAAGGTGTTCCATTCCTGGTTGTTCAGGTTCATGGTGATGCCGACCGCAGAAACCGCGCTCTGGAGGTATTCGCCAATCGCCTTGTGGGCTTCGGAGGTGTTGTAGAGGTAGGTCAGGGACGGGAAGTTGGTGAAGACGGCGTTCGCCTCGTCGTAGGTGTAGTACTTCTTCAGGGTTTCAACCGCCTTGTCGAAGTTCGCCATGTAGACGTCTTCGTCGTCGGTCACGTCGTAGTAGCCGGTGACGCCTTCCACATGACCCGCATTCTTGTAGAACTCAGAGCCGTCCGCATCGGTCATGCCCATCGGGACGAAGCTGGACGCAGGAAGCTGACCAGCCTGACCGATTTCGGTGACGATGTAGTTGCGGTCAAACAGGAGGCCAATCGCCTGACGGACTTCTGCGCGCGCCGCTTCCGCTTCTTCGGGGGTCATGTTCGCGAGCACGTCAGCGGGCAGGATTTCTTCGTTGATGTTCCAGCAGACATAGTAGGTACCAATCTGGCCGGCAACAACGAATTCCGTCGGATACTGTTCCTTCAGGGAAGCGATTTCAGAGGTGGGAACGTCGTCGATCAGCTGCCAGTCGCCCTTCTGGAAGTTCGCCAGCATGTTGTTCGCGTCGTCGGAGAGGTAGAAGTCCAGCTCGTCCATCGTGACCTTGTCCACCGCATGATAGTAGGGGTTCTTGGTCAGGGTGATCTTGCTGTTGTGTTCCCACGCGGTCATGGTGTACGGACCATTGCCGATGTAGGTGGAAGGATCGGTCGCCCACGCTTCGTTGGCGACGACGTCCTCACGCACGGGCATGTACGCCGGGAAGGCGAGCAGCTCGTTCCAGTAGGCAACGGGGTTGTTCAGGGTAACGGTCAGGGTCTTGTCGTCCACGGCGGTCACAGCGAGGTTTTCCGCCTTGGGGTCGGAGCCGTCCGTAGTGTAGCCCTTGACGACTTCAAACATGTAGCCATAGTCCGCGCCCAGCTCAGAGGAAGCAGCGCGCTTCCACGCGAACTCGAAGTCCTTGGCGGTCAAATCCTTGCCGTCAGACCACTTCAGGCCATCAACGAGCGTGTAGGTGTACGTCACCGTGCCGTCGTCATTGACCACCGGATCCGGCAGTTCCACCGCGCAGTCCGGCAGGATTTCCAGCTTGCCGTCGTCGGTCTGCGCCCAAGTGGACAGGCCTGCGAACAGGTGAGCGACCATCGTCGCGCCGTCCACAGCGGAGTTCAGCGCCGGGTCAAGCGTATCAGGCTCGGACGCGATGCAGACAGCCATGTACGTCTTGCCGTCTTCGGCGACAGCGCACAGGGTGCAGGTCACCATCATTGCGATGGCGAGCAGGAGAGCAGTCAGCTTCTTCATGAAAAAACCTCCCTTAATATTCTGTGACAGCCTTGCTTTTCGTAGACTGTCTGTATCAAAAATGCGTGTTGACGCATCCTTGAAGCAATTTTTTTGCGCGGATAAACACGCGGGCACACTATGCCAGTGTCACCAACGCAATCGCGCGAAAGGGTCAAGGGACGAAGTCCCTTGCAGGGTGCAGAGACAGCGTCTCTGGCGTCTCCCCTTTTACCCCAGTTCCTTCACCCGGTGGCAGGCGACGAAGTGCCCCTTCTCGACCTCGTTGAAGGGCGGCATCGACTGCGCGCAGGCTTCGGTGGCGTAGGGGCAGCGCGTGCGGAACGGACAGCCCGACGGCGCGTTCAGGGGGCTTGGAATGTCGCCGGAGAGGACAATGCGCTTGTTCGCGCGCGCCGCCTTCGGGTCAGGCAGCGGAACGGCGGACAAAAGCGACTTGGAATACGGGTGCAGCGGGTGATTGTAGATTTCCTCCGCCGACGCCAGCTCCACCATCTTGCCCAGATACATCACGGCGATTCTGTCCGAAATATGCCGCACAACCAGCAGGTCATGCGCAATGAACAGGTACGTCAGCCCCAGCCGATCCTGCAAATCATCAAACATGTTGATGACTTGCGCCTGAATCGACACGTCCAGCGCCGACACCGGCTCGTCGCAGACGATGAATTCCGGATTCACCGCCAGCGCGCGGGCAATGCCGATGCGCTGCCGCTGACCGCCGGAAAACTCGTGCGCGTAACGCGAGGCGTGTTCACTGTTCAGCCCGACATAGCCCAGCAGCTGCAAAATGCGCTCCTCCCGCTCCTTCTTGGAGGAATACAGGTGGTGCACATCCAGCGGTTCGCCCACGATGTCCGACACGGTCATGCGCGGGTTCAGCGAGGAATACGGATCTTGGAACACCATCGTCGCCTTCGTGCGGAACTTCTGCAAGTCCGCTTTCGTCTTGACGGGCTTGCCATCGTAAATGATTTCGCCCGCCGTCGGCTTGTACAATTGGAGGATGGTGCGCCCAACGGTCGTCTTGCCGCAGCCGGATTCGCCCACCAGACCGAGCGTTTCGCCCTTATTGATGGTGAAGGACACATCGTCGACCGCCTTCAGCGGCTTGGTGCGGAAGAAGCCCATGTTGATGTCAAAGTATTCTTTCAGTCCTTTGACTTCCAGCAGCGGCTGGTGCATCTGCGCTTCAGACACAGGGCACTCCTCCTTCCTCCGTGATGCTGCCGTCCTCAACGCCCTTCTTGACGTTCATCCAGCAGGTTGCCATATGGTCGTCATTGATGAGCATCCGAACCGGCTTCTCTTTCAGGCAAATCTTCATCGCCGCCTCGCAGCGGGGCGCGAACGGGCAGCCTTTGGGCATGTTCAGCAGGTCAATCGGCGTACCGGTAATCGGCTCCAGGCGCTGTCCGTTGTTCTCCGCCGTCGGGATGGAGCGCATCAAGCCCTTCGTGTACTCGTGGCGCGGGTTGTAGAAGATTTCATCCGCCGTCCCCTGTTCGCAGATAGAACCGGCGTACATGACGATGACCTCGTCGCACATCTGGGCGACAACGCCCAAGTCGTGCGTAATCATGATAATCGCCATGCCCATCTTCTTCTGCAAATCGCGCATCAAATCAAGAATCTGCGCCTGAATTGTCACGTCCAGCGCGGTCGTCGGCTCGTCGGCAATCAGAATGTCCGGCTCGCACGCCAGTGCCATGGCAATCATCACGCGCTGCCGCATACCGCCCGACAGCTCGAACGGGTACTGCTTCATGCGCTTTTCCGGCTCGTTGACGTTGACCAGCTTCAGCATCTCCACCGCCCGTTCGCGCGCCTGATGGCGGTTGCGGTCGGTGTGCAGCAGAATTGCTTCCATCAGCTGCCGACCGATGGTGTAGGTCGGGTTCAGGGACGTCATCGGGTCTTGGAAGATAATCGAGATGCGGTTGCCGCGCACGGAGCGCAGCAGCTTCTCGTCCGCGCCGACCAGCTCCTGCCCGTCGAATTTCACGCTGCCGCTGACGATTTTGCCCGTCGGCGCAAGAATCTGCATGACGGAATACGCCGTGACGCTCTTGCCCGAACCGCTTTCGCCCACGATGCCCAGCACCTTGCCGTGGTCAAGGCGGAACGAAACGCCATCCACCGCCTTGACTTCGCCCGCGTCGGTGAAGAAGGATGTATGCAGGTCATTGACTTCCAGCAATGCCATTTTGTCCAGCTCCTTTCATCACGCATTCAGCTTCGGGTCAAATGCGTCGCGCAGGCCGTCGCCGAACAGGTTCAGGCTCAGCACGATGAGGCAGATGACCACGGCGGGGATAATCAGGCGATAGGTGTAGGAATAGATGCCGTTGAGCGCGTCAGAAGCCAGCGAACCCAGCGAGGGCATCGGCGCGTTGACGCCCAGCCCCAGGAAGGACAGGAAGCTTTCGGTGAAAATCGCGTTCGGAATTTGCAGTGCAGTCGAAATAATCACGACGCTGATGCAGTTCGGCAGCAGGTGCTTGCGGATAATCCAGCCCGCCTTCGCGCCGGTCGCCTGCGCGGACAGGACGTATTCCTGCTCGCGGAGGGAAAGAATCTGACCGCGAATCAGGCGCGCCATGCCCACCCAATAGAGCAGACCAAAGACGATGAACATGCTGATGATGTTCGAGCCGATTTTCTCTAAGATGGTGCCTTCCACATGCAGCACCTGCCCCAGCACGACCGCCAGTAGGATGATAACCAGCATGTCCGGCAATGAGTAGATAATATCGACGATTCGCATGATGAACAAGTCCACCCTGCCGCCGAAGTATCCCGCGACTGCGCCAATCATCATGCCAATCACCAGCACGATGATGCTGGCGAAGAAGCCGACGGCAAGGGAAATGCGTGTCCCGTAGACGACGCGGATGAAGTAGTCGCGTCCGTGCGCGTCCGTGCCGAAGATGTGCGGGAAAACAGATTCCCCTTTGTCGATTTTCTTCAGTTCCGTCTTGCCGTACTGGAACGGCGCGAGGTTGTTGTAGCTGTTGTCCATCGGGCGTCCCTTCGTCTGCCCCAGCATCTGGTCATACGAGTACGGCCAGAACATCGGAATAATGATGGAGGACAGCGTAATCAGCACAATCAGAATCAGGCTGATGGTCGCGACCTTGTTCTTCAGCAGGCGCTTCACGCCGTCGCGGAAAAAGGTCGAGGACGGCCGCATCCGGGAGATGACTTCCTTTTCCTCCGCCGTCGCGGGCATGAAGGAATCCACATCCAGATGCAGGCTAAAGGGCTTTTTCTTGTTCATCATCATGATGCAGAGGCCTCCTTATTCGTAATCAATGCGCGGATCAACCACCTTGTAGAGCAGGTCGCTGATCAGATTCATAATCACGATTAAAGAGGCGAGGAAAATGGTCGTCCCCATAATCATGGTGTAGTCGCGGTTGGTGATGCTGGATACGAACTGGCGGCCGATACCCGGCACGGCGAAAATCTGCTCGACGACCATCGAACCGGTGACGATGAACGCCAGCATCGGGCCGAAATAGGTGATAACCGGAATCAGCGAGTTCTTCAGCGCGTGACCGAAGATAATTTTCTTGCCCGAAACGCCCTTGGCGCGCGCGGTGCGGATATAATCCTGCCCCAGCACGTCGAGCATGGAGGAGCGCGTCAGACGCGTGATGTAGCTCATCGGGTAGAGCGCAAGGGTGATAATCGGGAGGATCAGCCCTTCGGCCGTCGCGCCGTTCGCGGGTACCCAGCCTAACTTGACTGAGAACACAATCAACAGAAATGACCCCATAATGAACGACGGCATGGACACGAACGCGGTCGTAATCACCATGATAATCTTATCCAGCACGGTGTTGCGCCGCAGCGCCGCCAACGCGCCGAGGACGATGCCGGCAATCGCCGCGCTGAACGCTGCAATCAGACCAAGCTTCGCGGAGGTCTTCATGCCATCCAGAATAATGTCGATGACCTGACGGCCGCGCTGCTTCAGGCTCGGCCCGAAGTCCAGTTTCGTCACCACGTCGCGCAGATACGTCACATACTGTTCGCCCAGCGGCTTGTCCAGCCCGTACTTGGCCTCCAGCGCCGCCTGCGCTTCCGCGGAAATTGCCTTTTCACTTGCGAACGGTCCACCCGGAATCGAGTGCATCACGAAGAACGTCACCGTGATGACAATCCAGATGGTCAGCAGCGCCAGCAGCACGCGCTTGAGGACATAAAACAGCATCTTGGAATTCATCCGCTTCACCTTCCCGGCAGGGGCGCTGCCGCGTCTGCCTGCGTTTCTTGTTCATCGACGCGCAAAACCAACCAGTTTCACCGCGTCGATACTTTATTACGAAACACTGTATGGAGAAAATCAAGTGTTTTGCTGCATAAACTGTGTTTTTTTCATGTTTTTTTCGTGTATTTTGAATATTTTCGGCCATGTAGTTGCATTTGTAAAGTTTCCTGCAGCTCCTTGTGCATTTTTGCGCACAAAAAAATGCAGGACGCTCATTCGTCCTGCATCATGGTAACGAAGTGAATTACTCCGCTGCCGCCAAGCTGCCGAAGATCTCCAGCGGCATATTCTCCAGCGCGTCGCCCACTTCCTTGCTGGCAACCTGGAACGTCACGGCGAGAACCGTCTCGTCGTCAAGGAAAGCATACAGCGCCAGCACGGTGTCGCCGGGGGTGTACATCAGGCAATAGTTTTCGTTGACATACAGCTCAGCGAGCATTTCTTCCGTCGCGCCCGCGTCCTGAATGCCTTGCAGCAGCGTTTCAAAGCTCATCGCGGACAGCTGCGCCGTAATGCTGACCGTCTGGTCGGCGTTGACGGCGAAGAGCAGGATGTTCTCGGCGTTTTCCGTGCCTGCGGGGACTTCCTGAACCGCCCAGTCCGCCGGAATCTGCATCGTCAGACCCGTTTCACCCAGCGCAACCGTCTGCGCCTCGAAGCTGACATTCATTTCAACTGCCGGCACTTCCGCTTCTTCCTCCGCGAACGCAAAGGCAGTGCAGCACATCATGAGCGCCATCAGGAGAGCAAGGAGTTTCTTCATATTTGTTTCCATCCTTTCATTTCCAGCATGATTTGGCTGATTTCTTTCCATATTGAACAGCCACATCTGGTAACATTTATGATACCAAATGCAAGCCGCTTTTGCAATACGCTTTCGCGCAGGAAAACGGTTGATTCGCGCGGATTTGGGATTTCAGAATGAAGCAGCTTCCATTTTCATTTGGAAAATGTGAATGAAGTGTCTTTTATTTACTTTTCACTCTTCACAAAACAATCGGTTGCTTTCTTCCGTAAAAGCGGACTTTGCTTCCCTCCCCCATCACAAAAAGCGGGGCACCGCGCGAGCCTTTCGCCCCCGCAGCCCCCCGCCATCCGCAGCCGCGCAATTCCGCATTCCGGATTCCGCATTCCGCATTCCGCATTATTTCTTACTTTTTCGTCCAGTCCTGCTTTTCGCCGATGCCGTAGTTTGCCGGCAGCACGCCGTCATCAACCAGCACGAAGCCCAAATCCGCCGTGTAGGTCGTACTGGCGGAGGTCACCTGAACCGGGTTCGATTCGCCGTTTTCGCCCAGAATCGACGCAATCAGCGGAATATCCGTGCGCATACGCGTCGGCACAACTTCCGCCGGGTAGATGGGCTTGAGCGTGTACACGCCCGGATACAGGTTCTCAAAGGTGTAGTAGCCATACGCGTCGGTCGTCGTTTCCGCGACGAGCTGATTGTTGCGCCACAGCTCGATGCGCATGTCTCCCAGACCGAGTTCGCCCGCGTCCTGCAGGCCGTTGCCGTTCAGGTCAAGCCAGCAGAAGTCGCCCAGCGTGCCCGGCTGCACCGCGCCGATGTTCTGCTCCAGCTGATGCTGGCTCATGCGCAGGGCAATCAGGTCGCTCTCTCCCTCGCGGGCGGTGTAGGTCGTCATCACGCTGATGTTCTGCCCGTCCTTGAGGCGCGTGTCGTCCTTTTCTACGACGACGTAGCCGTTCGGGAGCGTCACACGCAGACGGTAGTTGCCCGGCATCAAGCCGTCAAAGCGGTAGATGCCGTCCTCGCCCGTCGCCGCGGTTTGCAGTTCGCTGCCCTTTTCGTCCAGCAACACTACCTCCGCGCCGGACAGGGGCGCAATCTCGCCCGCGTTGTCGCACCAGACCATGCCGCCGATGCTTGTGTCAATCTTCAAGCCCAGCATCGGAGCAGTATAGTTGTTGTTTTCGCTAATTTCAATCTCGGTCATGACGAGCTGACTGCCCTCGGTGGTGAAGGTGCTGTCGCCCAGACGCGCCGCCTGCGTGCCTTCCTTGAGGTCGTAGACAAGGCTGTACACGCCGGGGGCAATGCCGTCGATGGCGAACCGCCCATCCGCATCGGTCTGCACCTGCGCAAACACCGCGCCGGTTTCATCCAGCAGGGTCAGCGTCTCGTTTTCCGGGGTGATTTCGCCCGCGTCCATGCGCCCGTTGTCATTCTCATCCACCCAAACCTGACCGGACATCTTCGACGGAATCACGCCGCCAAGCGCCTGATTCAGCCATTCCTCGCCCAGGCCGATTTCGATGTTCACCTGCTGCTCGTTCAGCCCGTGCATCAGCGGCAGGGTCACATTGCCGTCCAGCTTGGAGAGCACCATGCCCTCCGGGAAGCGCAGGGTCAGCGTGTAGGCGTCCGGCCGCAGCCCGGTGAAGCTGTACGCGCCCGTCGCATCGGTGACGACGGTCTGCTCCGTCAAATCCTCGCGGGAGGGGGTCAGAATCAGCGTCACGCCGGCAAGCGCCGCTTCGTTTGCATCCTGCGCGCCGTTGCCGTTGTGATCGGCAAACACCATGCCTTCAATGTCGCCCAAAGCCAGTGCGCCGCACAGGGGCGCGGTGACCTCTTCGCCCACGCCGATGGTAAAGGAATCCGTCGTGCCGTCGGAATCCGGCGCGATGGTGTTGCCGCCGTCCGCCAGGGGAGCAAACACGCCGTCGCCCGGCAGCTCGTAGCGCAGGCGGTACGTTCCAGGCAGCACCGCGTCAAACAGGAAACTGCCATCCGCGCCGATGGTGCGGGTCGCCACGTCACCGGTTTCGTCCATCAGGTGAACCACCGCGCCGAGCAAGCCGCCTTCATCCGCGTCGCGCAGGCCATTGTCGTTCTTGTCGGCAAACACCACGCCGGACACATGGCCGGGGGTAATCATACCGATATCAAGCCCCGTCAAATCCGCACCCATTGTCAGCGCCACCGGTTCGCTTTCGCCCGCGCCGCCGGAGAGGTTGCGGAGGATATTGCCGTCGCCCGTGCGCGTGAACGCCAAGCCGCGGTTCGCGGTCGCGCTCACGGTGTACTGCCCCGGCGCAAGGTCATCGAAGGTATACACGCCGCTGCGGTTCGTTTTCGCCGTGCGGGTATTGCCGTTTTCATCCGTCAGGGTGACGGTGAAGTTGTTGACCATCTTTTCCGCGTCCATCCGGCTGCCGGAGAAGTCGTCATCCAGATACACCGTGCCGGAGATGCTGCCGTAGGTAATCGCGCCGATGGCCATCGTCATCTCGCTGTCGTTCTCCAGTACCACGTCAGAAATCGTGTGCTCGCGGCGGTCAGTGCCGGGAGCGAACATGTTGCCGTACTCGTCATCGCCCGCGATGGTGTACACATAGCCTTGCGGAATCGTCGCTTTGACGCGGAACGTGCTGCCGCGGATGTTGGCGAAGGTGAAGCGCCCGTTCTCGTCAGAGACGGTGTTCAGCAGCTCCTTGCCGATGGCCTGACGGTACAGGACGACCTTCACGCCTTCCAGCGTCTTTTCGCCCTCGTCGTACACGCCGTTGTTGTTTTCATCCAGGAAGCAGATGCCGTTGATATCAGAGCCCTTCATCACGCCAAGGAGGACTTCCTCCAAATCACCGCGTTCAAGAATCACCTGATCCGTTTCGGAGCGCTTGAATTCGCTGGTGATGATGGAGCGGCGATTACCGCCCGTCTGACTGTAGCGCGCAAACACCAAGCCGTCCGGCAGGCTGTATTCGACATTGTATGTGCCGTAGCGCATTTGACCGATGTAGAATTTGCCGTCCTCGCCGCTCTCGGTTTCGTACACCAAGCCGTTTTTCACGCCGACGGCGCGGATTTTGATGCCCGCTTGACCGGGTTCGCCGTCCTGATACACGCCGTCGTCGTTTTCATCCAGCCACACAAGCCCCTGCAGCGCCGCCATCGTCATCACGCCGACGCCCACGTCGGTCACAGAACCGGCTTCGAGGGTCAGCGGCACGCTGTTTTGCACTCGTTCGGTCGTTTCATCCATGATGGACATGTTCGCGCTGACATTTTTGCCGTGCGCGCCATGGCCGAAACCCGCGGGCAGCTCGCTGCGCAGGACGTACGTCCCTGCCGGGACAGCCAGCGACACTTCACCGTTCTTGTCCGTTTCGCCGGATGCCACAACAACCTCCACGCCGTTGACTTCGGTGATGAGGCTCATCGTCGCGCCGGACACGCCTTCCTCGTACTTCCCGCGTGAACCGTTGTTATCGTTGTCGCGGAAAGCGTGGATGGTCAGCGCCGCCGGATTCGCCGCCTTCGCGGTCACAGTCGCGGGTTCGTCGCTAATGACGAGCGCGCCGTTGGCAAGGGTCACGCCCGCGTCATAGCGGACGACGTACGTCCCGTATTCGAGGAACTCCGCCTGCCAGGCGCCGTTTTCATCCGTCACAGCTTCCGCCGCGACTTCGCCCGCCTGATTGACCAGCTGCACCTGCACGCCGCTCATCGGCTGACCGTCCAGCCCCAGCACCACGCCGGAAGCGTCGCCGGTGGCATGGTTCGCCAGCGCCGGCAGCACAACGGTTTCGCCCGCGCCGATTTCCACCAGAATGCTCGCCATCACGCCCGTATCGGTCGCGCTGAGCGTCCAGCCCTCGGTGTCATACAAGCCGCGCGGCAGGGTTGCCGTAATCTGGTAGGTATCAGGATACAGGTCGTTCAGCGCAAACGCGCCGCTGACCGTCATCTGTTCGCTCATCCGCTGACCGGAAATCGTCACTTCCGCCGGGGCAGACAGACCGTCGATGCTGCCGGTCATGCCGCCGCTGAGCGTCAGATCCAGTTCATAGCGGCTGGTCTGCATCGCCTGAATGTTCACCAGCCACTGTGCCTGACCCTTTTGCAGGTTCGGCCAGTCGTTCACGCCCGTCAGCAGCGTGCCTTCCGGCAGCGTCACCGTGACGGAGTACGTCCCGTGGAAGAGGTCGGCTTCCTTCACCGTCTCGCCATCAGTCAAGTAGCCCGTGCGGGTCGTTTTGCCGTCCTCGCTGACAATCTGGTACGCCACTGCCGCGTTCACGCCGCGCATGAGCATCGTCAGCGTGCCGTCCACGGGTTCAGGGGTGGGGGTCGGCGTAGGCGTAGGCGTCGGGCTCGGGGTCGAGGTCGCCGTCGGGGTTGGCGTCGGCGCTTCCGTGGGTTCCTCCGTCGGATTCTCGGTCGGCGCTTCCGTCGGCGCTAATGTCGGGGGCGCCGTCGGCGTAGGCGTTGCCGTCGGTGTAGGTGTCGGGGTGGGCGTCGGCGTAGGCGTAGGTTCAGGCGTGGCGGTCGGCGCCATCGTCGGCGGCACATAGTAATAGGAAGCGTTCACCTTCGTCACGGAATCCGCACCCGTGTAGCGCTCAATGTTGATAATCTTGTCGCGCCAGCTTTCAATGGCCAGCGAAGCCTTCGTCATGCGCAGGGTATACAGCCCCGTATGAATCGCCGCCGGCAGGGCATAGTCGCCCCGGCTGTCGGTGTCGAAGGAGAGAATCGTCTCGCCGCGCTCGTTAATCAGGTCAAAAGAGGAGCTGCTCTCCGTGTGCACGGTGAACAGACCCGTGTCCGTCAGCACAGCAATGACCGCTTTGTTCAGCCGTCCGCCAACAATCGACACGGTGTAGCTCGCCGCCATAATGGCGTCCTCCGGCATCGTTTCCGCCACCGGGACAAGCTGCACATTGCCCGTTCCGGGGACGGAAATCGGGTCGCTGCCGAAGTCGGTCAGGCGAATCGTGCCGACCGCCTCCCCGTTCTGCATGACGGTAAAATCGCCCGTGAATTTCCGGGATTCATACGTTCCCGCGCTTGTGGCATACATGCCCAGAAAATCCACTTGCAGCATCGTCAGCTCCGATGCCGCAGCCGCGGGGAGCAGCATCAGCAGCATTCCCAGCGTGAGCAGGAGTGACAGAAATCGCTTGCCAAGCATCCTCATCTTGCCTGTTCCTCCATCTGAATCATCCGCAAGCCGTGCGGAGTAAAGTCACAGAATAATCCATGTACTATGGTAAAGCAATCCGCCCGACTTGTCAACCATTCCGCGCATATTTTTACAATTGGATTGCTTTTCTGGTCGAAAATCAGCATGTTCCGGCAATGAAAAAGAAGGCTGACTTTTTCAGTCAGCCTCCCATGCGGATACTATTCCCAAATGAGAATGCGCCGAGATGCACCGCAAATGATTCGTTCTGGCTAACGCAAACGCCAGCGTGGGAAAGGCGCAAGCAGATGGCACAGGCGAATGCAGGAAATCGTATCAGTTGCTGCCGCCCATCAGCAGGGTCAGCATGCTCTCCGGCAGACTCATCAGCAGGGTCATGGGCAGGTTCTGCAGGTTGTTCATCACCTTGACGAACCACGTCTGGAACTCACTGTCCGTCATCGCGCCCAAATCCTGCGCCTTGCTCACGTCCAGCGCGTCCTTCGCGTCGCAGGTGCGGGTTTCCGCCGTGATGGTCACAACGTCCAGACCCATGAAGCGCACAAGCACATCCACCTTGCGGACGCCATGTTCGCCGTCCATCGTCGTAGCGGTCGTCACCACAACGCCGAAGCCCTGCTCGACACCGTCCACCGTTTCCTTGATTTCCACATCAACAACGCTGCTGTCCGTGCCGACGCCCTTGCCGCTGACGTTGATTTCAACGAGGTCTTCGCCAGCATAGGCGGTCAGGTTCGCCGTGAAGTTCTCCAAGTCGCCTGCGAAGGTCAGCGTCGCCGCGGTATCTTCCGCGCTCTTGATGGTCACAAGCCACGTCGCCACGCCGTCCGCCGTGTTGCGGGTCATCGTGAAGGAGATCGGCAGGGGTTCTTCGCCGCCGTTGTTGATCTTCACCGAAGCCGTCATGCGAACCAGCTCGCCTGCTTCAGTCATCCAGTATTCATAAACGATGTCATCCGCGTAGAGATCTGCTTCATCAAGTTCTTTCAGCAGGTCGTCCCAGCTCGTGTCAGCAGCGGAAAAAAGCGCATCCATGTAAGCACCGACGCTCGGAACGCTGTGGATCATTTCCAGCAGGGCTTTCGTCATCTCGGCAATCTTTTCCGGCGGAACGGTGACTTTGACGTAGCTCTTCGCCGCGTCGCAGTCGCCGGGCTGCTCGGTCACTTCTGCCATTTCTGCACCGGACAGTATTTCGTTCATCATGGTCATGAACGCCGTGGTGTCCGCCTGCGTCAGCTCTTCCATGAGCTGCTCTTCCGTCATGCTGCTCAGGTTCGCCGCTGCTTCCATCAGGGCAGTGTATTCCGCATTGCCGCTCAGCTGTTCCTTCGATTCTTCAATCGCCTTGTCGATCTCCTCGTCGCTCTGACCGGACATCTTCATCGTCGCGCGGAGGGCTTTTTCCTTGATGGCTTCCACGTCCTTGCTGTTCACAGCAATCACGCCGCCCAGCAGCGCGCTGGACACATACATCAGCTGGTTTTCTTCCGCAGCAGTCGTCAGCGATGCCATACCCAGCACGCTCTTGCCGCTCAGGTTCAGGTCAAAGCCAGCTTCGTCGCCCTGCTGATAGCCGGTCAGGGACAGCGCCGCCAGCAGGTCGTTGATGGCAGCCATCGCGGTGTCATCCCCGCCCAGCGCCGCCACGAGGTCAGCGTTCAGGTCGTGGATGGTGATGGTGGTTTCCTGACGCGCGGCATTGTCCCACACGCTGTTTTCCGCCATCGAGGTCAGGGGCATCGCCAGCATCATGATGCTGAGCAGTACCGCAAGCAATTTCTTCATGGGGTTTCCTCCTTGTTATTTGGTTTCCCTTTTTCTTTATAGCGAACACTGCGGGGCAGTGATGCTTTCGGTTGATGTTAGTCGGCGTTATCCAAAATGATGGTGCTGCTCGGCAGCGTCGTCGTACCGTCCATGAGCTGCCGCACGCTGTTCGGCAGATTCATCAGGATGCGCGGCAGAATCTTCGAAATGCTCGTCGCCAAGGTCAGCATGTAGGCGTTGAAGCGCGCGCTGCTGATTTCGCCCAAGTCCAGCACGTCGCCGTCGGACAGCAGGGGGCGCGGTTTGCACGAAAAGGTCGTCGTGTAGATGGTCAAGCCGACTTCACCGCCAGACAAGAGCCGAATTTTCGACTCCCGATATACACTGCTGCTCGAACCAGACGTAAACACGCCGAATTGTATGCCGCTGTCCGTCCCGTTCGCTTCGGAGGTCGTGCGCACCTCTACATCGACCCTCCCGCCCCTGCGGTTCGGCTCAACCGTCAGCGAAATCGTCGTCTGCGTCTGGTCATCCGGCATAAGCACCAGTTCGGCATTCTTTTCACCGATGGTGAGGCGTCCCGTCGTGCTGTTCTCTTCCTTTTCCAGCGTCCAGTCGTACTGCAAGCCGTCCGCCAGCGTGTTCCGGTTCAGCGTGAACGTGACGGGCTTCAGGATTCCCTCGGTCGGCTCCACCTCGGACATTCTTTCCGCCCAGTCCGGGAGCGCGGAATAGTTCACAATCAGCTTGGCAAGCTGCCCCTGCGCATCCGTGTACATCGTCACCTGCGCGTCGCTGTACAGCATCGTCTGCTGACGTACCTGCGCCGCCCAGTCGATTTCCTGCGGCACATACTCTTCCGTCGTCGTCTGCGACATGAACTGCATCAGATTGTCATAATCCGCCGCCAAATCCGCGAAGTTCTGGACGACAGGCACTTGCATCGCCGTTTCCAGCAGAATCGCCAGCCGATTGACCAGCTGTTCGTTCGTCAGCGTGAACGTACACACCTGTATCGCCGGGTCACAGCCTTCGATCTGCTCCGTCACAGGGGCAATTGTCATAGACGGCTGATATTCCGCCAATCGGCGCTGCATCTCCGTAAAGTCAATCGCCGCAAGGCTATTCAGCACTTCTTCCGCCTGCACGTTTTCCGTGAAGAGGGGATTTTTGAGTACCTTCGCCATCATTGCGCCCATCTGTCCCACCTGCGCAATCTGCTCCGCGTAGTACCCAGAGGATACCGTCTCGTTGATGACTTCCGCCGTAAGACCGCGCTGGCTGAGCTGCTGGCGGTACACCAGCTCCCCGAAATGCTGCATGTCCTCGTCGAGGTTCAGATACAGCGTCTCGCCCAGCAGGTCACTGCTGACATAGACATCCGCGCCGCTGAACTGCACGGCATAATCGACAATAGGCTGGTCGTTCAGCGTCACCTCATAGGCGGCTGACGTTGTCCCCTGCTGATAGACTATCACCCGCAGGGCATCCAGAAAGTCATTGACGGCTTTCTCCTCCGCTTCGTCAATGTCCGCCCCCAGCACCTTCGCATTGAAGTCTTTCAGGAAAATGACTGTCCTTGTCGCGCCGAGCGCACTTTCCTCCGCAAAACCACACATCGGCACCAGCATCGCCAGCGTCAGCAGAATCGCAAGCAGCTTCTTCATTCGTCAACCTCCTTGACATTCGGTTGTGCGCTTTTCAGCATTCCATTACCATTATATCAAAAAAAACACCTGTTGCAAGCGAATATGCGCAAGTTTTACAATTCCGTGCCTCAAAGATGCAAATTTGCGCCTGAAAGCGCAGCTTCGCGGAAAAATGCTTGATGCCGTCATGCAAAATTTCTGTGAATGGCGCAAAAGGCCGTTTTCCCCTCTTGTGAAGCGCGAAAAAATATGCTACAATAGACAGAGTATTCCGGATTACTGAAAGGAGCTAATTCGCATGGAATTTCTGACCAAGCTTTTGGGCATCGCCACCGCCGTTGCGGAAACCACCACCGGTGCTGCCGACCCTGCCGCCGTCACCACTGATTCTGCCGCTGGCGGCATTGTCGGTATTCTCTTCAGCCTTCTGCCGCTGCTGCTGGTTTTCGTCCTGATGTACTTCATGATGATTCGCCCTGAGAAGAAGCGCCGCAAGAAGGAGCAGGCCATGCTCGCGTCCCTGAAGAAGGGCGACCGCGTGTGCACCATCGGCGGCATCTACGCAACTATCGAGAGCATCAAGGACGACACCATCACCCTGAGCGTCGGCAAGGGCGACCAGACGATGGTTGTTGCGCGCTGGGCGATTCGCTCGGTGGAAGATGTGACCATCGAGAACGAGACCGAATCCTTGAACTAATCGCAAAATTCCCGGCTTCGTGCCGGGTTTTTTTGTGCCCGATTTTCCCGCCGCGCATATGCTGGGAGTGAACAGCTCACACGATGGGAGGAATCGCCATGAATCAGCGTCCGAATTGCTGCCGTCCCATGCCGCCGCAAGCGTCTTGCCCGTCCAGACCGCCTTGCCCGCCGAAACCCGCTTGCCCGGCTTGTCCGCCGACGCAGAAGGGCGTTTTATTGCCGCGAATCCTCGCCAGCGGGCGGGAATGGCAGCGGCGCGCGTGTGTGGCGCTGTACGTCGGCGGTTTGCCGGAGGATGCGAACGGGCGATTGCGGCTCGTCGGCGTTACGGCGTGCGGTGACGCGGATTGGGAGATTGCGCCGTACCAAGAACCGCGCCCGTGCGGCTGCCGCGGATGCCGACCGTCTCGACCCGCGCCGTGCCTTCTGCGGGTGAATATTCCGGTTGTTTGCCAAGTGCAGGCGGAATGCGGGCAGGTTTTGCGCGGCGAAAGTGTGCTGACGACGGATGTTGCGCTGCCGATTCGCTGTGTGCAGGCGGAATGCTGGCGCAACCAGATGATGGTGCTTCCGTGCGTTCGGCTGATTGACGGCGGCGCGCCTGTGTGTGCGGATGGCTGCCGTCCCCCTGTGTTCGATTGCACGATTGAACTGCTCGTCGAAGCCTACATGACGCGATGGGAAGCGTGCGGCAGCCCTGCGCCGACTTGTCCGGATTTACCGCTATTCCCCCCGCCGCCGTTCGGGTGACAAGGGCGTTGGAAGACCCAAGGGGCTTTGCCCCTTGACCCCAGCAGGGACGTTGTCCCTGCACCCTGCAAGGGAGTTTCTCCCTTGACCCTTTCGCGCGATTGGGTTGGTGACAACTGCATACTATGCCCGCGTGTTTATCTGTCATCCGTTCCTCCACGCCCCTTCTTTCCCATTGTAACATGGGAGGTGAAGGCGAAGGAGTCCAGAGGGCGACCGCAAAGCCCTCTGGCACTCCCGGAAAAGACCAATATCATAGGAAAAAGCAGCCGCATCCCCTGCGCCCAATCGTTCGCGCGGGGGATTTTCTCTTTCCCCCCCCGAACGACAAAAAAGCGCCCTTGACTCTCGCGAATCAAGGGCTAATAGGAATCCGGCAGCGACTTATCCTCC